>Ga0136651_10002080_pt1 | contig 11003 bp, 7 predicted proteins | sample Mar14236cmmetaG_FD_94867 | JGI IMG/M metagenome (GOLD analysis project Ga0136651, IMG submission 94867) | Marine hydrothermal vent microbial communities from Guaymas Basin, Gulf of California to study Microbial Dark Matter (Phase II) - Marker... ...
AAATGTTGATAAATTCCTTCCTGGGTTGGTTTATTGTAATAGGGGGTAACAATAAGAGCTATATCAGCTCCCTTCTCCTTTGCTTTTTGCGTTGCTTCGACCGTTGCTCTAGTTGAATAGCTTCCAGCACCTACCATTACCGGTACTCTTCCATTTACTGTTTCAATTCCAATCTCCATTATTTTTTCTTTCTCATATGAAGACAGGGCTGGGGTTTCAGCGGTAGTTCCAAGTAAAAGAATCCCGTCAACACCATTCTTAATCTGGAATTCTATATTCTCTTTGAGACCATTGTAGTCAACTTCTCCATTTTTAAATGGGGTTATCATGGCAGTGTAAGTTCCCCTTAGAATCATGTTATCCTCCTTTTTAGACTTTTAATAGGGTATCCCTTAGTAAATCTTGAAAAGAGATCATTCCTTTCACTTTGCTTAACCTGTCTAAGGCGAAAAATACACCTTCAGCAAAAATCTCCCTGTTTTTTGCTCTATGAGAAAGCAAGATCGTATCCACGTTTGAATCGAGAATAACAGAATGTTCCCCAAAGATATTTCCACATCTTATTCCAGTTATGTGTATTTGATTTGGATCTATTTTTCCTGTTAGATTTGTTACAATCTCGTCTTTTTGCTTCATTTCGTCTCTTATTATGTCACCCAATGTAATGGCTGTCCCCGAAGGAATATCTTTTTTCTGATTGTGGTGTACTTCAAATATCGAGACATCGTAAGAGTTTAACTGGTTTACAAGCCTGGCACAATAGCGAACAATCATGAAAAAAAGATTGACCCCTATTGCAAAGTTAGAGGCATAGATAAGCTTTATTCCCGTTTGTTCGACAAGTTCTTTTACCCTATTTAGTTCGTCATGCCATCCCGTAGTTCCCACTACCAGGTCTTTTTTTAATCTTGCGATAGCCTCTATATTGCTTATGACTGATTCTGGAGTTGAAAATTCTATACAGACGTCACTATCCTGAATGGACTCATTTGAGATTTCTCTGTGGGTTGCTTCTTTGGAATATGGATCAACTATTGATATAACCTTGTGATTGTATTTTTCGGCAAGGTTTTTTATGGTCCTTCCCATTTTCCCGAAGCCAATCAATGATAACTTCATTTTCATCCCCAGTTAAAGATGATTTACCGTTTTAAGCATGAATAGTTTTCAGCGCAATATGGGCTTTGCTAAGGGAGATTCTGCTAACAACGAACCCCCCTTGTACCCCTCCTCACTGCAAAATCGCCAGAAACATTTTAGTCTCAAAACATTTTTTTTTGAATTCATAGAAACTCAATATTCAAAAGTCAGGAAAAAGATATCATTGTAATTTTATTTAATCAAGTATTTTCTTTTCAAGTCTGTTAACGTTTCATCCTTTCCACAGTGACATACACTCCCTAAAAATCGAATGTTCGTTAAGTAAGGTAAATTAAAAAAAATGAGCTGGTAGCAGAAAATGAAGAGGGTTACTTCGCTGAGATATCAAAGGTTATTGAGGTATCTGACATAGCAAAGAAGCAACCATACGCGCTATTCACTGTGGATATAGTCGGATTATATTGATGGAAAAATAGGTTCACAGTAGCTTTCTGATATTTTAGATAGTTTTCGTCAAAAGCGTATATATCGAATCTTAGTTTTCCTTGCAGATTGGAAGCACTTGCTTTCAGGTTTGCTCGTAGGATAATCTGGGATGTATCTGTATAAGATATCTGTAGTGGATTATCTTCAATGATATCGGGTGAAATGTAAATTTGAGTATATGCTGAATGAATGGGGGGACTGTACCTGATAAGTAGTGTGTTATCTTGCAAGATAACATCATTGATAGAGAGCTGAGGTTTACCAGGGACCATAGCAGAGTCAATGATTTTTGCTCCATTCGGAAACGTCACATCCAGAAAGTATCTGGTATTAGCTATAGGCCGAAAAGAAGGAGGGCTTATGAACTTGACATAGGGCAAAGTGTCAGATAACGTAGTATCAGGAGTGAATTGATATTCGTATCCAGTTTGCTCTTCTATGAATTTCACGATAGCACTTTTAATATTCGAAGTATCCACAAAAGCATTTTCTTCTATATCGAAACAGTTAATCATAAAGACAAATGATTGCCCGGGTACTGAATCATTCCTGACGACCCCCATAATGTTGACATTTGTGTCATATCTAATTTCATTTATCCCTCGAGGCAATGGTCCTGGCTGATTCGGCAGGTAGCATCCTGCTGTCAGTAATCCAAAAATTACAAGCAAATATATAGCTGTTTTTTTCATGATCTCCCCCATCAGAATTTTATAATATAGCCTGCCTGAATGGATGGAAAATAATTAACTGCGAAGCCGTAATATCCATAACCAGGTATGTATGCATAACAATATGGATTTCTATAGAGAAACAGTACATTTTTTACGGTAAAATTTAATATTGCTTCTTTTGCCTGCAGAAAATCGGCGAGGTATGCACCAAAGCCCATTCTTAGTCTTTTTTTAAGGCCTATGTCCAGAACAACTCGCGGGGGAAATCTGACGTTGTTCTTTTCAGGTGTAAGAAAAGAAGGCGAGATTGAGATATCATTTGTATATGGGTCGTAGTGAAAATACCAGTAGTATCTGTTTGTCCAGGTTTTTGGATATCCTGAAGCTATTTGCATTGATAGACTGAAAGTTATGTAGTTGTTTGGTATTATCATAGTAGCTATCTTTAAATTGTGTGGTTGATCTGCATCATAGGCAAATTCCCGTCCATTGTTGATAGATGGAAATGTTCTAAAACCTCTTGAATAAGTGTAGGATATCCAGCTAACGAGTTTAGGTGTGTTAACACTGATAAGAAACTCTATTCCATATGCTCTACCCCTTCCCCTTTCAATAAAGATATTTTTGAAAGGCATTTCGGTACTTTTACTCACTATTCTGTATAATCTTTTCATGTTTTTGTAATAGCTGGAAATTGAAAGCTTTGAATGTTCGCTGACCGTGTACTCTATTTCCACAATTTTTTGTTCGCTTGTTATAGGAGGATAGCCTCTCAGGGGAATATAGTATTCAAGAAATTTGACAAATTCTTCGTTGTTTGTATTCAGCGTTGATATTAATTGTCTGTATGTGCCCAGGGCAATTTTCACCTTTATTTTACCCATATTTGTGGTCAAGGAGAGCCTTTCCTCGGGTTTACTTTTATAGTCCTGGGTAGCTGAAAACCTCAGACCGGCATTCAACAAGAGAAGGCCAATGTCTATTTTATTTTGGAAGTAGAAAGCACGGATGTCGAAATTTTCCTTGCGAGTGAAACGCTTATTCTGGTAGCCAATGTATTTATTAATGAACTGATATCTTTTAATATCAAGACCAAGTTTGAAAGTCTGGCGAGTAAAAGCAAACAGGGTTAGCTCTGGTTTTATACTGAGCTCTGAAACTCTATTGTCGTACTCGGAATTTAGATTTATGTATACCTCCTCGACCCTTTGTTTCAGAATGCTTTTGTTGTAAGATCTACACTGAGAGTAATAGCTGTGAACATCCAAAAGAATCCTGGGGGTTATGAGAAAGTGGTATCTGATTCCTGTAGCAAGATTTGCTGTAGAAGTCTTAAATAGTTCTTCAAAGTCCTGATCCCACTCTTCAGGAAAGAAGACAAATAGATGTTTTGCATTCCATTTAAGGAAATCTCTCGCATAGAAGGAGGATAATTTGAGCTTACTTCTCTCTGTTCTTTTTGTTATTGTAAAATTGTAATCTGCGAGGATGTTTGGAGAACCCATCAGGAATCGATAGATAAGGTCAGAGTAAACTCTGCCGGAAAACATAGAGGTTATTGTTGGAGAGACTGGAAACTCAACAGCCGTTGAGATTCCATTTACTGAGGGGCTGAATTCTCCGTGTACTTCGCTTTTATGCCCATCCCGTGTCGTTATTGCAAGCACCGAAGAGTTCCTTCCTCCGTATCTTGCAGGGAATCCCCCGACCATAAAAGTTATATCTTTAATAGAGTATGGATTAAATATGGCTTCAGCTGAAAGAAAATGTTGAGGATTATAGATCGTCATTCCGTCAAGGAGTACCAGGTTCTCTCCGGGATCACTTCCCCTTATGTATAGCTGTGGAGAGAGGGGATCGGAAATAGTTACACTTGGTGAGAGTCTAAGAGCTTTGAAGATATCCTGGTTAAGTTGCGGAAGCTCCTGCAAAATTACAGGATTGATCTGATAGGTAGATATGGAAGTTTCCTTAGAGATAATGGCTTCCTTTTTTGCCGTCACAATAACAGCTTTACCTTTTATGATTCTGCTTTCTAGTTCTATTTTCCCGAGATATAAGTCCTCCGAAGAAAGACTTATCCTTAGCTCTTTTTGGCTGTATGAAATATGGGACAATACCAAGATGTATTTTCCAGGTTTTATGCCTCTTAATACAAAAAAACCATTAAGGTCTGAGCTGGTTCCAGCATGCGTACCTTGAAGGAAGATATTTACTCCGGGAATTGACTCTCCTGTTTCTTTATCTACAACGTACCCCGAAATGTCCGCAGGTAAGATGCGGGAAAGAATAAGGGAGAAAATTATAAGATAAAATTTAATTTCTTTCATGGTATTATATACCCGATATGGATTCCGGCTCCCGGCTCGAGATTATCAGCCAGGGTTGGAAGGAAATTGACCTGAAGAAATATTCCCATTCCACCGATAATCCCTCTTTGATGGTATCTATTAAACTCGATAGAAGCTCCCACAAGAGCGTTAAACAGTAGGATATTATAATACTTGGTCCGCTTCACCCGGTCGGAATTGATAGAGTTGATCCCTATATTAACATTGGTGCTCAATGTGAGCAGGAATTTCTCATTCAAGCGGTGATACCATCGTTGATTCATTCCGTTTATTGCTATTGACTCAAAGTTCTCTGCTTTTCTGTAATAGATGAGCTTGCTTGCTCTTACGAAATTCTTCTTGTGTCCCTCAGGATAGTAAAGCATTATATGTGGAATTACTGCATATCCCATCGGGAATAGGATGTATTCGACCCATAGCGTAAGATTTCTTTTATAAAGGTATGGATAAATAACTCCGTTATAATTTTTATCTTTGATCGCTTGCATCTGATTTTGCAGAAAGAGATCTGTAAGTTTTGAGTAAACCCTTGTCTTATTTTTCTCTGGTTTTGCAGTTATTTCCCATGTCCAGTTGGATATTGTTTTCCCAGATGTATCTTTGAGTATTGTGTATGCGTTTAGCACGTACCTTTTTGAGATGAAGGGCCCTGTGTCATACCATATATCAAGCTTTTTCACAATGAGAGTTCCTTTTTCGTTTATCCCCAATCTGGTTGCGTATCTTTTTAGATGATTCTCTAATGGACTGTCGAGAACAATATATAAATCCACAGGTAACATAAATTTTTTCGTTTCATGAACACACAAAAGTCTTGGTGAGAGTCCTCTTTCATCAACAAAAAGTAGATTCTGGTTCTGTAGAAAAATTGTATTATCTGCCGGTAGGGTAATCAGTATTGTATCCGCAATGATTTTGTTGAGAATGGTGGCTCTGGGCTTTTCAGAATAGAGCAGGGATATAAAGACAAACACTAAAAGTGAAAATACTCTAAATTTCACAAGTTTTAATTTAGAAATTTTTAATAGTGCTGTGAAATTCTTTTTACTAAATTTCAAATAGTTCCTTAGATATCTGATTCCTGGATACAGGAGGTCGATGTGAAGTTATCACGGGTATTTATGTACATTGTTGTCTTCTTGATTTCCAGCTCCTTGCTGTTTTCCCAGGTTGATTCTGTAAAAATTGCAGTTTGGGGAGATTCCCGGGAAAACGCAGACGGAGCTACTGAACGGATAGCTGATATTTTGCTTCATAAGATTACCGACTGGGATTTTCAGATTCACACTGGGGATTTCACTCACGATGGAAAAAAAGAAGCTTGGGAAAAAACTTTGAGTTATAAAGGCGTTAAAAAACTGTTTTATAGCGGTAAGTTTTTCATGTGTACAAGCAATCATGATGATAATCTTGCAACTTGGGATATGTACACTCGTGGAGTATTCCCAGTAAATTCCATGGACAGCACAACGCACTTTTACTCAGTTGATTTCAAAAATGCACATGTAGTGTTTCTCGATGCCTATTTCTCCCATCCAGATAGTGTCAGTAGCTGGCTGGAAGAGTATTTGAAAAATGTAAAGAAAGAGGAATGGTTGATAGGCGTCTGGCATAATCCGTGTTTTAAGGTTACCTACAAGAAGCCCTATATAGAGAAATGTAAAAAGTGGCTGAAGCTTTTGTACAAACACGGTGGGGATTTTGTATTTCACGGCCATGCTCATGTGTATGTCAGAACGAAGCCTGTCGATCCTGACGGAAAAGTTGATCTGAAAAAAGGCATTGTACACATAGTGAATGGTACTGGTGGAGCAAACTGGAAACCTCCACAGGAATGGACAAAAATAACCGCTTTTACTCCTGCGGAACGTTCGTTTCCTGTTATCACTTTTCTTGTGTTGTATAAGGATCACGCTGTTGTTAGAACGATAGATTGTCGCCCTAATTCGGACTTAAAGATTATTGATGAGACAGTGATTAGTAATAGAAAATGAGGTTGCCACTTTTTTGATTGAGCATAGGAATTTGTAGAGATAGAAGGAGGACGCTATTATGAAGCTGAAATATGATAGGAAACTACTGAAAAGGGCAGCTAATGCCGTTCGTTTTCTTTCAGCTGATGCAGTTCAGAAGGCAGGATCGGGACATCCGGGAATGCCGATGGGAATGGCAGATATGGCGGTTTTGTTGTGGACACACTTTATAACCTTCAATCCTGAAGTACCTGATTGGATTGCAAGGGATAGATTTGTTCTGTCGGCTGGGCATGGCTCCATGTTGTTGTATTCAATGTTACACTTATGTGGGTATGATATTTCCCTTGACGATATAAAGGCTTTCCGCCAATGGGAAAGTAAGACCCCCGGTCATCCCGAATATTGGTGTGTGCCAGGTGTGGAAACAACAACAGGGCCCCTGGGTCAGGGATTTGGAAATGGAGTGGGAATGGCAATTGCAGCGAAAATGCTTGCGGCAAGGTTCAATACGGAAGACTATAAACTCTTTGGGGAACACTTTGTATTCGGTATTGTAAGTGACGGTGATTTGATGGAGGGTGTTGCTTCTGAGGCTGCATCAATCGCTGGACATCTGAAACTCGGAAATATTATATACATTTATGACGATAATAAGATTACTATTGAGGGCTCAACCGGGCTCACATTTTCAGAAGATGTAAGGGGAAGATTTGAGGCTTATGGATGGCAGGTGCTGGAGGCGGAAGCTTATGATTATGAGGGAATTCTGAAAGCTCTATCAGAAGCCACCAAGGAGAAAGAAAAACCTTCCCTTTTGATAGCAAGATCTCATCTCGCCTATGGTTGCCCGAACAAGGTTGATGATCCGTCAGCTCATGGGGCACCTATTGGTGAGGAGGAATTAAAAGCAGCTAAGAAAAATGCTGGCTGGCCTGAGGAAAGGTTTTATATCCCACCTGAGGTAAGAGAACTGTTTGCCCGGAGAGTTGCCGAAGTGAAGGAGGAGTATAAAAAATGGGAAGGAAAATTTGCTGAATGGAAGATAAAGTACCCTGAACTCGCAGAGGAATGGAATAGATTCCAGAGGAAAGAAATCCCTCAAAACCTGGATGATGAGCTTCTGAATGTGGTACAAGGAGAAAGCAACGCTACCAGAAAACTTTCTGGTAAGGTGATTCAGAAACTTGCAGACCTGGTTCCAAACTTTGTTGGAGGCTCAGCGGACCTTGCCCCTTCGAATAATACGTACATGAAAGGGTACGATTCGATTTCTCCTGGGTGTTTTAAAGGACGGAATTTCCACTTTGGCATACGGGAACATGGTATGGGAGCAATTCTGAACGGAATGGCGCTTTATGGTGGGTTTATTCCGTTTGGTGCAACATTCCTTGTGTTTTCAGACTACATGAGACCTTCAATTCGGTTAGCCGCATTAATGGGAATCCAGGTTATTTATGTTTTCACCCACGACAGTATATTTATTGGAGAGGACGGACCTACACATCAGCCGGTGGAACAGCTGACTTCTCTGAGGTTGATCCCCAATCTTGTAGTGTTCAGACCCGCTGACTGGTTTGAGGTAGCTATGAGCTGGGCGTATGCGATAAGAAGAAAAGACGGTCCTACTGCCATAGTTTTGACGCGACAAAGTGTTCCGAATATAGAAAGAGAACGAGAAATTGATCAAGAGGAGTTTTTTAAAGGTGCATATGTGGTATGTGATTCTAAGAAGGATGTCCCTGATCTCGTTATAGTGGGTACGGGTTCTGAATTACCAACAGCAATAGAGGTCAGGAAACTGCTTATAACCAAAGGCTACGATGTCAGAGTAGTTTCGATACCCTCAGTAGACTTATTCAGGGAACAAGCTGAGACATATAGGAGAAGAATTATCCCTGAATCAGGGAGTAAACTGATTGTAATTGAAGCTGGCGTGACTCATTGCTGGAAGGGGCTTTCGGACCTGCCAACTCTGGTAATAGGGGTGGATACCTTTGGTAAATCTGCCCCATATAAAGTTCTGGTTGAGAAGTTTGGTTTTGAACCTTCACGGATAGCTGAGCGGGTGGAAGCTTTTGTAAAGGGAAAAGACAAGGGAGCATAGAATAAAATTTAGAACTTGACGTAGCGTAAAATGCGGAATCACGAATTAAAAACAAGAGGCTATCATTTGCGGGTAGCTTACTGTGGGCGTGTGACAAAGTAATTGGTAAGTGCAAGGGCAAGTTTACGGAATGGCAGCAGGTAGAGGGTAGTTGCTTCTGTAAATCCTATAAAATGTATTTTGAACACACTGTGGAAATAGTAAAAATATAAGTGTTACTATAGACGAAAAAAGGTAAGCTTTTTACCTCATTTTTACTTTCAAGTTTCTCAAGCGATTCAATGTAGCGGCGAGTTCAAGCGGCCTAAAATAGACATATTCTCCAGAGTATTTACTTCCTATTACGTTTAGTCCTCTTGTAGAAATATCCCGCTGCACCTTATCGATAATTTCTTTCAGAGTATAGGTATTATCAATCAAATTTCTGATATAAAGAAGAGAAGAACTTATTGCCTTTGTTTGCCCCTCGTCGATTAACTGTTCTACGCAGGATAGGTCAATATTCTCTCTTCCTGCCTGTATGTGGTAAAGCCCTCTTGCTTTTAGTTTTATTTTATCGCGTGAGAAAAGCTCATTAAAACTTTCTCTTAAAATAATACGGTCGTTTATCTTCCCGAAGTTTGTATCTCCCTCGAATATTCTGTCGGTTGGGAAGGTCCTGGCTATCTCTTTTGCTTTTTCGGTATAATCGTGAGGCAGGTATTCAATCATGCATATCACACAGTCCGCTACGTCAAGGTAGTCTCCTGAACCGCCTATTACAATAATGGAAGAAACGCCATAATCTTTATAAAGTGGTTTTACTTTGTCTATGAAAGGTGTTATTGGTTCTTTTTCCTTTTCCACAAGCTTTTGCATTCGGAAATCTCTGATCATGAAATTTGTGGCAGACGTGTCTTCATCGATCAGGAGTAATTTGGAGCCAGCTTCCAGTGCCTCGATTATATTTGCCGCCTGTGAGGTACTACCGCTCGCATCTTCTGTGGAAAACAGAGTGGTATCAAGATTAAATGGAAGATGGTTTATAAATGGAGAAATATCCACGTTTTTGATACTTCTGCCGTCTTCTGCTCTTATTTTCATTGCGGTGTCGTCAGTTATGACGAATTCTCTGCCATCCCCGGGTACATGGTTGTAAACTCCCAACTCAATAGCATTAAGGAGAGTTGATTTCCCATGGTAGCCTCCACCTGTAATGAGAGTAACTCCTGAGGGGATACCCATTCCTTTGACTATGCCATGGTGCTTTGTCTGGATTTGAACTTCAAGGCTCTGCGGCGATTTGAATTTTATTGCTTTTGATGGATCAAGAGGCTTCTGGGAGATACCGCTTTCTCGGGGAAGAATGGCACCATTGGCTATAAAACAAACTAAATTGAGTTCTTTAAGTTTTTTCCTTATTAGATCTGCGTCTTCAGAGACATTGATGTGTTTGTAGAGGTTTTCTCTGTTGAGGTTAGTAAAGAACAAAGAATGTTTGACGATTTCGGGTATTTCTTTGAAAAACATTACCTCTGCCTCTCGTGATAGGACTTTCCTTCCTGCAGCAGGAAGTCCAATAAAAAACCTAACCTCGACAAATTTTTCATTTATGATGACAGAAGAACGCTCAAGAATTTCCTGGCCAGGTCTGCTTATAGAGATCAGGCCACTGTTCCCTGTCCCTCTATTTCCACGGGCGAATCTTCTTGATGATAAGTAAAATGATCTTGCTATGAAGTCACGGGTTGCTATTTCCCGAGATTTGTTCTCATACGTATCAGGTGGAAAACCCGCAGTGTTTGTTGGAATTCGCACCCGTACTCTTGACGGTGAAGCAAAAGGGTCTCCCTGGGCATGATCAATTATCAGGGTGAAGCTTTCGAACTGATATTCACCTTCTATGTCTTTGTAGGCGTTGTATCCCCTTCCGTCAATACGACTCAAAATATTTCTGAGGTCCTGGTCAACTTTCATTTTTTTCTCCTGCTATAGATGATCCAGAAAGCTGGCAAGAAAATATTACTATATTTCATTGATAGCAAGAAATAAGTGCATATTGATTACTTAAGCAGTAATCCTTAGCCTTTTACTTCCATGTTAAAGTGGGCCTTTGTCCGGTTGTATTTTTTTAATTTTGAAAAATATTACCACCTTTTTTGTTTAGTTTTTATATTTTGCTGGTGTAATGAGTGGGAGGTAAGAGATGAAAAAAGTTTTTGTTCTTATTACTGGGATTCTTATCCTGTGGTCAAGTCCAATTTTCTCTCAGGTGAATAAGGTTTAGTATGTACAGAAGTATTAAGATTCAGCATTTTAAGAGTTAAGAGAA
>Ga0136651_10002081_pt1 | contig 11003 bp, 7 predicted proteins | sample Mar14236cmmetaG_FD_94867 | JGI IMG/M metagenome (GOLD analysis project Ga0136651, IMG submission 94867) | Marine hydrothermal vent microbial communities from Guaymas Basin, Gulf of California to study Microbial Dark Matter (Phase II) - Marker... ...
AAAAAGGCGCTTATATCATTGGCGGCTCGATCAGGGATTTACTTCTTGATCGAATTCCAACCGACTATGACATTGCGGTCAAGGAAAATCCAAAAAAATTTGCAGAAAAGATAGCCAAAAACATATCGGGCCGCCTGGTTAGGATGGGAAAACCGGGACAGATGATCATCCGGGTTGTATCAGATAAACACATTTTTGATATAGCATCTTTAAACGGCTGCTCCATAGAAAACAACCTTAAAAAGAGGGATTTCACCATCAATGCCATGGCGTACGACCTGTCTTCAGGAAAAATTATCGACTGCCTGAACGGTCTTCCGGATCTTGCCGATAAAAAAGTTCGTATGGTTTCAAAAGATATTTTTAGAAAGGATCCGATCCGCTTAATACGAGCCTATAGAATCGGCGCATGCTTGAATTTCGAAATCGAATCACAGACCGCTTCTATTATAAGAGATCATGCACAACTGATAAAAAATTCAGCCGGTGAACGGATAAGGGACGAAATTGTCAAAATGCTCCGCACGTCAAAATCATATTATTATCTTTCCCAAATGGCTGATGCCGGTCTTTTAACTGCCATCTTCCCCGATCTTGACGGCTTAAAAGGATGCCTTCAAAACAACCACCATCTTTATGATGTATTTAAACATACAATGCAAGCATATCACCATCTTGAAACCATACTCAACGATCCTTCCGGGATTTTGCCGGATACTTGTATCCAGATCCGCCGATATATTGATCAAGACATAATCGTACTCCTTAAATATGCAATTTTATTACATGACATCGGAAAACCTTTTGTAAAGAACATAGATAAACGGGGAACAATCCATTTCTACGGTCATTCCCGGGAAAGCGCTAATCTGGCTCAAAAAATTAGTCAAAAGTTGAGATTTTCCAATCGTGAAAAATGTTTTATCGATTTTATTGTTCGTAATCATTCAAATCCGCTTTTTCTTTTTACAGCTTACCAAAAGAAAACGTTAACCCATAAAGGGGTAACCCGTTTCTTTATAAAATGCGGAGAAAACACGCCAGCCCTACTGTTGCATACACTGGCTGATATCATGGCAAAACGAGACAGGCCAAATCAAACAAACAAGGCCTTCATAGAGTTTGTAAAAGAGATGATTCATGATTTTTTTTATAACTTTCAACCTAAAATCAAGGAACCACCGCTGATTACAGGCCGTGATCTTATTCATGAATTCGAGATTATCCCTTCACCTCTATTCAAATCAATTCTAAACCTTGTAGAAGAAGAAAGATTAACAAATAAAATTAAAAACAGGGATGAAGCCCTGATGCTGGTGAGGGATTACCTAAATAGTTTCCATTCATAAATGGCTATTTTTCCGATGAGCGGCGTTCTCCGCGGGTTTCCGCACTCAACGTACTTCAAGTACGCCTCGGGCGAAAACCCTTGTGCGGTCTTGCTCATCGAAAAAATCCCTCATTTGTAAATTGGAAACTACTTAGTGCTCAAATGTATTTATGGATGGGCACTAAACACCAGAACTTGACGGCTTGGTAAGAAGTCCAACTCCTGTATTGCGCTGCATCCTTCCCCAGAACCCGGCCGGCATAAAGAGAACAGCAAAAATAAGCACCGCCCCATAAAGGAATTCATGACCCGCCGGAATCAGAGGGTGAAAAACAAACTGATCCAAAGGATAAATAATTAGCGCTGCCAGAGCGGGTCCCGTAATGGTGAACCGACCTCCACAAATAGCAAAGATCATGGGTATGGCGGAAAAATGAAGTCCATAGACCAGTCCCGGATTGATGTATCGGACCAAGTGTGCATAACAGGCACCAGTGATCCCGGTAAAAAAAGCACTGAGCAGCATGGAGAGCAATCGAAAGCTGTTCGTCTGAATGCCTATGGATTCGGCAGCGACTTCCTCTTCGCGGATGGCCTGAAGTGCCAGACCAAGATTCGAACGAAATATAAATCCCACCAGGCCCAGTAATAGAAGAAAATAAATAAACATAAGATAATAAGAGGCAGTGATACTGGAATAAAAATCGATATGCCATGAACCCAGGTGCAGAGAGGGAAATCCCGGCAGACCTACCAGCCCGAGGGAACCGCGGGTCAGTCCATCCCAGTTATCGGTAACAACTCTGGGAATTTCTATAAAAGCCAGGGTTGCCAGGGCAAAATAAGCACCCCTCAGGCGCATGCATATCAGGCCCATAATAAAACCAAGACCTGTGGTTATAAATCCGGCTAAAGGAATTGTGAGCCAGACAGATAGATCCGAATCAAGACTTAAAAGAGCCGAAGCATAAGCACCGGCTCCAAAAAAAGCGGCATGCCCAAGGGAAATCGAACCGCTCACGCCCAGAATGTTCCAGGCAAGCGCCAGGGTAGCCAGGAGCAGGGCATAGGTAAAGACTTGCAGAATATAGTCATTGTGCCCAACCAGAACTGGAAGCAGCAACAAGAGGAATAAAACCATCAGAAGAACGACTTTATCCATCTTTAAACGGTTACTTAAGCCATATCGAGATTTTTTTATGGATGATGAATTAATCATTGTATTTTTCGGAATAATAGGCGTTCATAGTTCATAAATTCAGGTTTAATGGTTTTACAATTTTTCCCCAAGAATGCCATGGGGTTTGAAAGTCAACAGTGTGAGTAACAAAACCGCAGCAACCATTTCGCGCCAGCTAGCTCCGAAGAATATCACGGTAAAGGATTCTGCCAGTCCAAAAATCCAGCCTGCCAAAATAATTCCGCTCAGGCGGCCAACACCGGCAAAAATTGTAATGGTAATGGCCAGCAAAGTGGCCTCATGTCCGGTTGACGGGTAGAGATAGTGGATGCAGCCGTAAAGCGGTCCTGCAAGACCGATAAGCACGGCCCCGATACAGAAAGAGAGTTTTCCCATGACCGCCACATTAATTCCGGCCAAAGCAGCCGCTTCCTTATTCTGAATCGTGGCCCTCAGCGCCTTGCCCAGATACGTTCGATACATGATGATGTAAAGCAAAAAGATAATAATAAGGGATAAAAGCAACAGAGTAAGCTGGCCATAACTCATGTAAAAACTATGAAAACGGATACCCTGATTCAGGGATGGAATGCGGATGAGTCGATAATTACCGGAAAAGAGGAAAAGCATACTGTTCTGGATTACAATGGCCACTCCGAAACTAAGTACGATGGAATTCAACTCCAAAGGTTCACTGAGCCGGGCAAATAAACGTTGAAGTCCCAGGCAAACCAAAAGTAGCGTCAGGATGGCGACAGGAAATGTGAACACAAAGGGTAAAGCGTATACGTTCCAGAGCCAGTAAGCCACGTAGCCTGCTAAAACCAGCAGTTCACCGTGAGCCAGATTAAAATTGCGAGTTACCCCAAAGATCAGGGCAAATCCAAGCGCTATCAGGGTATAAAAGGAACCCAGAGAAATACCGGAAACCAAAATCGTAGTCCACATAAGCTATCTTTGATCCCATGAAGGCGTTGGATAAATCGGCTGTGCGGCAGCTCGATCAGATGGATAGACAACCACAAGTCTTTCTTTCTGGATCTGAACAACCATGTGGCGGTAATGGAGGGGGTCTCCATTTTTTTCAAAGGCAAGATGCTCCATGGGAAGAATCAGGTCAAGTTTTGTCAATGCTATTCGAATATTATCACCTGTAAGGGGCTGGCCGTTGTGCAGTACTGTCCTCATGGCCGCAATAAGAGCTCTGGCAGATGTGTAACCGTGCATGTTGGTGGTATTCGGCTGCCGATTGAACATTTGATGAAATTTCTGAACAAAGGCTTTGGAAGTTGCTTCCGTACCCGGTTCGGTAATTCCAGGATGCCAGGCGCAAGTGCTGTAAAGGTAGTTGGCATCTTTACCCATGGTTCGTATAAAACTTTCATACGCAATACCAAATGGGCCGATGTACGCTTTTGGTGACACTTTGTTTTCTTTAAGCTGGCGCACAAGAAGGATATGATCTGGCGTAAAGCCACCTGAAACGATGACATCAATTTTCATGGCGGCCAGTTTGGCTATAAGTGGGGTGAAATCAGGCATACCCGGACGGAATTTTTCAATCAGTTGTACCTTAAGGCCATGGATCTTAAAACAGTGTTCAAGGTCACGGGCCAGTTCGGTGGAACCGGGTGTAGCAGCGTGCAGAATGGCCAGATGTTGGGGCTTAAAATGTTCGGCAAGGATTCCACAGAGTGGTTCAACAAAACCTTGAAGCCGGGAAACTCTGAAAAAGTATAGATTTTCATGTTGTACCAGCTCTTTCTGCAAGCTGGCGCTGGCCACATAGGGAATCTGATATTTTTTTGCTACTGCAGCGATGGGCCCTACCAGGGAATCGACATAACCGCCGGTAAGAGCAGCCACCTTTTCCCATGAGCACAATTCTTCAGCCCTGGAGATGGCCACATCCGGTTGGCTCTGATCATCCCGGGAGATGAGACGTAGCTGCTTCCCGTTAACACCTCCGGCTTCGTTGGCTTCGGCCACAGCAACCTCAATCCCCTGATGAATTTCAATGCCATTTTTTGCCAGCCTGCCGGAAAGAGGGTTGATCTCACCGATTTTTATGATTTCGGCAGAACTCGTGTTACTCCAGAACGCAAGAAACAATACGCAAAAAATAATGCAAAGGTATCTGATAAACCATAAAAAAATAATTCGATGATTTTTCGGTAAATTTTCCATGGTAAAAATTTCTAACCCTGTCTTAACGTGGATCTGCCAAAGTTTCAAAGTAAATGATTGTAACTTCTCAATAAGTTCTGGTGTATCAAATGGTGATATTGAGCCAAATCCATAATTTATTGAGAACTTACAAATGATTCTGGCAATATATTCAACTTCCCTGTAAAGGGATGCTGTATTAGGAAAGTGTCACTTTAGACCCCACACTGTTGAGCACAAAACTTGAAGGAAACTCTTTTTGTAATCGCTGAATGGCTTTCCAGCCGGTACAATGCATGGGAATCAATACTTCAGGATCCAACTTTTTAAATTCCGCAATAGTCTTGTCATGAATTTTTTCAAAAAATAGTCCTGAAAGATGGAACCCTCCCAGCACGGCTTGAATATTATTTTCTCCGGTTGTTTTTTGTGCAAACATAATCGTGTTAATAATACCTGCATGGGCACATCCGGAAATTACTACCAGACCCTTTCCGTTAAGTTTAACTACAATGGACTGATCGTCCACAAACGGATCAAAAACCAATTCCCCGTCTTTTTCTTTAAGCGCATTGGGCATTCCCTTTTCAAATTCCGTTATTCGTTCTACCTCTCCGGTTACCATGATCATATCATCAGCGATCAGGGTCGGTGATTCGCTTTCCACTATTTCAACATTTTTCTGATCAAGTTCATCTTTGACCAAGGTTCTGGGAAAAAGGCGCGTGCTGCCGTCCGGCGTGCGGGTATAACGAGGATATTCAAATGCACCGGGATGAACCACCAGGGGAATCGTTTTGGGTATTTTATCGAGAATGCCGTAAAGGGAGCCCGTGTGGTCCATGTGACCGTGGCTGATGACAATCGCTTCTATCTCCTCAATATTTAGCCCCAGTTGTTCAATATTGTGGAGCACACCAACCTTGGTATAACCGGTGTCAAAAAGGATGGTACGTTTCATTTCTCCTTGATATACAGTTATAAGAAGGGACAGCCCATGTTCCGCCAGAAGGGTGTCATCCAGAATGTTGCCTTCCTTTGCCAGCGGGGGACGGGCAATAATTTCCGATGGCGGCAGCAAAAGATCAATATAGTTATCTATAAGGGTTAGAATTTCAACACGGTCCACTGCTTTCAAAGAAACAGGCAAATCAGTATTCATCATTCTTCCTCCTTTAGGCGCTAAACAGCATCATATGGTTCCGTCTTTCGAACCATTCGGAACCATACCGGATAAGGTGTTATGTTTTTGAAATGAAAGTGAGATAAAGCTGCGGAATGCCTTTTCAGCACGGTCAATTTAAAAATAGCTGCATATCACAACTTTAAATATAAACATTATGACACAAGGTGTTCTTTCTTTCAAGTATGAAGCTGAAAAAAACTCATGCTGGAACTATTGTTTCTAAAATATCTCTGATTGGTGGAAAATGACTTGATCAAAAATCGACGGTCTCGTAAAAAGTCACGCTTTGCAGGTGGTAGATGTTGGGTTAGCAATTACCTTGCTTAAGAGACCGATTTTTGTTATTTATAAAATATTTGATGCTATCGTAAAAAGTCCGATTTTATGAAAAAATTGTACAGTCCAAGGCCAAAAAGCACGAGTTTGATCCGTCAAGGGTATAAGCATTATGCTGAAACACAAAAGAACTTCTCAGATACTTAAGAAGCGGGCCAAGCGAAACCAGAGGGGAATTTTCGCAAAAATTTTCCGATGGTTTATTTTGGTTTCTGTTTTTATGATGATATCCGGTATGGTCGGAGTGGCCGGAGTCTATTTTTACATTAGCAGAAATCTCCCCAAAATATTTTCGCTAAAGGACTACCGACCTCCTGTAATTACAACGGTATATTCAGATGACAACCGAAAGATCGCTGAATTTTTTAAAGAACGGAGAATTGTGATCCCTCTATCACAAATGCCTGATATGCTTAAGAAAGCTTTTATTGCTGCAGAGGATTCAAGATTTTATACACACAAAGGGATAGATGTTTTAAGTATTATGAGGGCGTTTTTAAAGAACATTGAGGCTGGAACCATCGTCCAGGGCGGTAGTACAATTACCCAGCAGGTTACAAAATCGTTTTTTTTGACACCGGAAAAAAGCTATATACGCAAAATAAAAGAAGCCATCCTTGCATACCGCATTGACAAAAAGTTTACCAAAAATGAAATTTTTTTTCTGTATTTAAATCAGATTTATTTAGGGCACGGAGCATATGGGGTGGAAGCTGCTTCTGAAAATTATTTTGGAAAATCTGCTCAGGAATTGAACCTGGCGGAATGTGCTATCTTAGCCGGCTTGCCCCAGGCCCCCAGCAGATATTCTCCTTTCAAGTATCCGGAAAGGGCAAAACAGCGTCAGATATATGTTTTAAACCGGATGGTTGAGGAAGGTTTTATAACCAATATCCAAGCTACGGAAGCAATCAATAAAGAGCTTGATATTAAACCAAGAAAAAGCTGGTATATAGAAGAAGTCCCAGTTTATACAGAACACATCAGACGTTATATTGAAAAAAAATACGGCGCTGACATTTTATACAAGGAAGGACTAAAAATTTATACTGCGGTGAATATTGAAATGCAAAAGATTGCCCGTAGAGAAATAGAAAAGGGGCTATATGCGCTGGATAAACGTCAGGGGTATCGGGGTCCGATAAAGCATTTTCAACTGGAAGAGATCGAATCATTTTCAAAAGAGCTTCAGTCTGAGCTAGAAAAAGTACCCCTTGAAGAGGGAAAAATCACAAAAGGTGTTGTGATAGAGGTAAATAACAAAAATAATACGGTAGTGGTTAGAATAGGTAATACTCTGGGAATAATAAAAATTGAAGATATGCGTTGGGCAAGAAAGCCTGATCCGGAGATTGCCTATTTCGAAGCCAAAGTTCAAATTCCCGGAGAAGTTTTATCCGTGGGTGATGTTATCCTTGTTAAAGTTAAAAATAAAATTTTAAATACAGATCGTTGGTGGCTTGCTCTGGAACAGATTCCGAAAGCCCAGGCTGCTCTGCTGTGCATCGAGTCGGAAACCGGCAGTGTGAAGGTAATGGTAGGGGGTAAAGATTTCAAAGAGAGCCAGTTCAACAGAGCTGTTCAGGCCAGGCGACAGCCTGGTTCTGCGTTTAAGCCGATCATCTACGCAGCAGCTCTTGACAAGGGATATACACCTGCAACCATGATAATAGATTCTCCGATAGTGTATCAAGATACGGAACACGGCTTTACGTGGAAACCCAGAAACTACAAGGAAAAATTTTATGGGCCCACGCTTTTTCGCGATGCCCTTGCAAAATCACGCAATGTGGTAACCATAAAAATATTAAAAAATATCGGCATTGATTACGCTATAGATTATGCCAAAAAACTTGGGATCACGTCAAAACTGAACAGGGATCTTTCAATAGCTTTAGGATCTTCAGGTGTATCTTTGCTGGAGCTTGTCAGGGCTTATTCGGTTTTTAACAATCTTGGTTATCTATTACATCCTGTCTTTATAACAAAGATTGTCGATAGAGAGGGAAATGTAATCGAGGAATCGAGTCCTGTTAGAGAAAAGGTCATCGAAAAAAATACAGCCTATATCATGACCAATCTTCTTGAGGGTGTAGTAAAGTACGGAACCGGATACAGGGTCAGAGCATTGAACAGGCCGGTAGCAGGTAAGACCGGTACAACAAACAATCTTCATGATGCATGGTTTGTAGGATACACTCCGCGTTATACAACAGGAACATGGGTAGGTTTTGATGATGAGAGTTCATTAGGTAAATTTGAAACCGGTTCCAGGGCGGCGAGCCCCATATGGCTCGGATTTGTCCATAAAATATTGGAGGGCAAACCTGTTAGAGTTTTTCAGGTCCCCGAAGGGGTTGTTTTTTCCAAAATCGACGCCGAAACCGGTCTGCTACCCATTCCCGAATCCAAAAAAACCATTTTTGAATGCTTCAAAGAAGGAACAGTCCCCACCGAATATACCAAAAAGCTGGATTCGATAACAGAGCCGGAACAGTTTTTTAAATCCGATATGTGATGAGACCGGTTTTCGACCCTTGTTATAACCTAAATTGAGCGATTTTTTACTCGTTCTGCACCGATCTCTTGCGCATCAAGGATCCGCGAAAATCCTCGAAATATCCACGGGTATGCCTACGGTTTTCGCGAACCCTTATGCATCAAGATCTCAGCACATCTCTTCGCAAAAAATCGCTCAACTTAGGTATAAGCTATAATTTTTTTTTCTTATTATATCCGAAACCTGTCTTGTTAAAACCAGCACCTTTTTTGCATGATCAAGACTTAAAGAACCTGTTCCGCAGCTTGGCGTTATTAATGTCTGATCCAGTATTGCGGACTTATCAATACCGATCGCTTGAATCGCCAGAGCCTGTTTCTCCCATGTGGCCACCAGTGAGTCGGTCGTTTCTTTTTCAATGTCTTCGTTGTTTAGCGTGGGAATAATCCCCCAGGCCAGGATGCCGCCGGATTGGATAAAGCGCTTGACAAGATCCGGATAAAGGATCAGCTTGTCAAAAAAGGAATAGGCATCAAAGCTGATGATGTCTGTAGCAGACTCCAAAAGCAGGGACCAGTCGGCATTGGCACAAACATGGATTCCGGCAAGACCTCCTTCATCATGAACCGCCTCGATAACTTCCTCAAAACAGTTTAACACTTCGTTGCGGGATATGGTTATAAATGCGGATGAGCCGAATCCGGCCAGGGCGGGTTCATCAAAAAAAATGATGACCGGGCATCCGAATCCTGCAAGATTTTTGACCTGCCACCGGGCTTTTTGAGCCAAAAGTTTTACCGCAGCATCCCTTAACTGCCGGTTATAAAAAATCGCCTTTCCGTTTTGGTCGGTTAATCCCAGCCCGAAGGTCACGGGGCCAGTTATTTGACCTTTAACCGCTACCTGGCGATCTGGAAGGGCCTGAAGCTGTTCTTTAAAAGAAAAAAAACCTTTGGCTGTAGCTATGTCCAGGATAAATCTCGAGTTTTCAAGATCCGTTCCCCCTTCTTTTACCGCCATATAATCTTCGTAAAATTCAAGGAGTTCATCATCAAAACGAGGATCAGAGGTATCAATAAAGGATTTGTCTTTTTCCAGCTTAAGGCCCGGCAAACCCGGCTGAAATTGGGCGATCATCCCTTCTTCCTTATACGCAGGAAGCTGAACCCATAGTGGAATTTCAGGGGTATACTCGAAAACCAACTTAACCCCTTCCACGTGATCGTACAGGGGGAGGCTGCCGATCAGAACCGGAAGACATCTGGGATAAAAGTTTGTTGCCATTAATCAGGCTCCTTTCATTTATTACCTGAATTTTGCACGAGTCGGAGGCTTTCATATGCAAGGCATTTAAGGGTGAAGTCATAGTGAACTATTACGAACCCTTAATAACACAGCATATGGAAGCCTCCGGCTGGCTAAGAAAATAAGTATCACGAGTGATATCACTTTACAAGGAGATAGAAAAAATAAAAGCGTAAAATTTATAGCTTTCTGGAATAGATTGACACGTAAATTTGCCGGTGTTATTATAACCTAAACTGAGCGTTTCAAATTTTAAAAGGGAATTAAATATCTTTTATTTTTAATGAATTAAATTGATTTATATTTTTAAAATTTGAAACCCTTCGGGATTGCCGATCTTACCGCATCTACTGCGTCAGATGCCGTTCCGCATAGTTGACTATAACGGAACGACATTTTTCTTGTATCTGCGGCAACTTCGACAATCGCTCAATTTAGGTATAATAAATATTTTCATATAAAAACCTAAAAAATCGGGTGTCTGTTGCAATTTACAGAGCTTACAATATTTTTTTTAAAAGGCTTACCATGACTAAAATCATTCAATTTGACGACAAACTGCAGCATACCAAAGAAAAAAAGGCTGAAATAATCAGAAAGCGAAAAATTTTGGCGGTTCAAAAGATTTTTCAATGCACCCAATGCATTTTCAAATGTGAAAAATGTGGCACCCAGATCGGCCATGATCAAAAAAGCAAGGTAGGACCTGCCGGAAATCTGAAGATTCCCTACCGATTTTGCGAAAGCTGCTCTGAAGAATATGCCAATTACATCGAACGACTGCAAGGCAATGTTAATCCGGAATGTTACTGGCACAATCAGGACTGGATTGATGTTTGGAATAAATGGATAGATTATCACAGTGTTATTGACCGCTATTTAAAATCAAAAGAGTTCAGGCAGCTTTTGAATGAACTCAGAGAAACGAGTCCCAAAAATTAGGAGGATCGTATGTTTGGAATTGGAATGCCGGAACTTATTATAATTCTAGTTATTATCC
>Ga0136651_10002082_pt1 | contig 11002 bp, 5 predicted proteins | sample Mar14236cmmetaG_FD_94867 | JGI IMG/M metagenome (GOLD analysis project Ga0136651, IMG submission 94867) | Marine hydrothermal vent microbial communities from Guaymas Basin, Gulf of California to study Microbial Dark Matter (Phase II) - Marker... ...
CCCCACCTTCACCACAGTCTGAAACAAACTAGGCACCGCCAAAGTGACACCTGCATGCATGGGGTCTGCCAGATCTTGAAAGGATACGGAGCTAGGGCGAAAAGTACCGACTCTCGGACCTACAACGGGAGAAGTGCCTCTTACGTGCAAGATGACAAACCAGAAGCCGGGCAGCGGATCTAAAGGCAGTTCCAGGACCCCTGACGACCGGTACAGTCCCCCGCCCACGGGGTCCAGGGACAGGATGACATAGACCTGGGATTGGGGATCCATCACAGTGGCCGTGATCTTGGTCTCTGCATTGACACCAGGTGGAACGCTCAAACCTGCCTCAATGTGTATAGGAAACAACGGGGAGACCTCTGTGGGCACTTCGAAATGGAGCTTCGCCGGCGGAACGGGAGTTGGAGTGGGAACAGGCATGGGAGTCCATGTGGGTGGCTGGGTCGGTGAGGATGTGGGAGGCAGAGGAGTCACGGAGGCCGGGGGTTGCTCCCTGGCAGGGGATATACAACCCACCACGGTGACCATCAGAAGAAGACTCCCCAGGCATAGCCGCGCTCGTCGCAGAGACGATGGATCGCACATACCTCTAGTGTAGCCGGGTGAAGAGCCCCGACAAATGAATGCCACCTGCCAGGGCCGTTCACAACCCTCCTACGCGGTGATCATGCCACAGCAGACATGATGGAACCCGCACTGGTTGACGGGTGAACGCTTTCCATTACAATGCGCCTATGATGCAGGAGCCACACGCCCCGGCTCCTTCATCAGTGGCGCGCCCAGCGTGAAACTGGCGAGCCCTGAAGATCACAAGGAGAGAGCATGACCGGAGCTTGGAGCAGCGATAAGATCCGACAGACATTCTTGGACTTCTTCGAGGCCCACGGTCATACGATCGTGCCTAGCGCCAGCCTGGTGCCGCAGGATGACCCCACCCTCCTCTTCACCAACGCCGGTATGAATCAGTTCAAAGACGTCTTCCTGGGCCTTGGGACGCGCCCTTATACTCGCGCGGCTGACACGCAGAAGTGCATGCGCGTGGCTGGCAAACACAACGACCTGGAGGACGTAGGGCGCGACGGTTCACACCACACCTTCTTTGAGATGCTGGGAAACTGGTCGTTTGGCGACTACTACAAGCGCGAGGCCATTGCCTGGGCGTGGGAACTGCTCACACAGGTCTATGGCCTGGAACCAGACCGGCTTTGGGCCACAGTGTTCTCCGATGACATCGGGGACCTGGGCCTCGATGAGGAAGCTGTCCACTTCTGGCAGACCGAGACGAGCATCCCCCACGATCACATTCTGCACTTCGGCCGTAAGGACAATTTCTGGGAGATGGGGGACACCGGCCCGTGTGGGCCATGCAGCGAGATCCACTACGACCGCGGCCCAGAGGCTTGCGATAAGCGCAATGTGCCAGGACATGTCTGTCGTGTCAATGGGGACTGCGACCGCTTCATCGAGCTGTGGAACCTGGTCTTCATCCAATACGATCGTCACGCTTCGGGGGAACTTACTCCCTTGCCAGCCCGCCACATTGACACCGGCATGGGATTCGAGCGCCTGGTAGCCGTGCTCCAGGGAAAGCTCTCGAACTACCGGACCGACCTGTTCTGGCCTATCATCGAGCACGTCCAGGCCGTTGCGGGGCAGTCGGACGCCGAACGGGAGCATCACATCATAGCCTACCGCGTCATCGCAGACCATATCCGGGCGGTCACCTTCCTCATCGGCGACGGAGTGCTTCCGGCGAACGACGGACGTGGGTACGTGCTGCGGATGGTCCTCCGGCGGGCCGTGCGCTTTGGCCGCACTTTAGGGCTGACCGAGCCGTTCATGGCAGAGCTGGCAGATGTAGTGATCGACAGGATGGGCCACGTTTTCCCCGAGTTGCCCACCAGACGGGCCTTCATCAAGTCTACGATCCTGGGGGAGGAACGGCGATTCCTGCGCACCCTTGACCAGGGCCTGGCCAAACTGGAAGAGATCATCGCCGAGGCCAAAGCCGCGGGCGCAACGGAAATCTCTGGAGAGCAGGCCTTCTTCCTCCACGATACGCTAGGTCTCCCTCTAGAGGTGACCCGTGACGTGGCTGAGGAGCATGGATTGGGCGTGGACGAAGAGGGGTACCACGCAGCGCGCGAGGCCCAACGGGCACGCGGCAGGGCATCGGCGACGTTCGAGATGGTCGCTGATTCAAAATCGCAGCAATACCTGCGCCTGTTGAATAAAATCAAGGAGAAGCTACCCGACCAGCCCTTGACCTACGATCCATACACCACCATGCAGGTCAAGACTCAGGTAGTTGGTGTGCTCCGAGATGGGCAGATCGCTGACGAGGCACGCAAGGGAGACGCCGTCGAGCTCGTCCTGCAGAAGACATGTTTCTACGTCGAGTCAGGTGGCCAGGTCTCTGACACTGGAGTCATTGAAGGACCCGACTGGGAGGTCACGGTCACCGACATGCGGCGCCCAACCGAGGGGCTGATCGTCCATGTTGGACATGTGACCTGGGGCACACTCCGCGTCGGCGACCCTGTGGTGGCAAGTGTGGACCGGGAGCGCCGCTGGGACATCATGCGCAACCACACTGCCACTCATCTCCTGCATCGAGCGCTGCGCCAGGTCCTGGGAGAGCACGTCCAACAGGCTGGCTCGGTCGTCGCGCCAGACCGGTTACGGTTCGATTTCAACCACGGTGAACCCATGACTCCAGAACAACGGGCTGAGGTTGAGCGCATTGTCACACGGGCCATTCTGGCGAACTACCCGGTCGAGGCTCGAGAGGAAAAGTACCGCGACGCGCTCAAACAGGGCGTGATTGCCCTATTCACGGAGAAATACGGTGATGTCGTGCGCGTACTCCGCGTCGGCGAGGCAACGGATCCCTTCAGCCAGGAACTGTGTGGCGGCACCCATGTGAAGCGTACCGGCGATATCGGCCCCTTCCTCATCCTCTCGGAGAGTGGCATTGGCGCTGGCATACGACGCATCGAAGCTGCGACCGGACGCGGCGCTCTGAGCGCCATCCAGGCTCTGCGAGCGCGCAACGAAGAGGTCGCCGCCACGCTCAACTGTCCATTGGATGAGATTGGCGACCGCGTTCAGCGGTTGCAGGAGGAACTCCGCCAGGCACGTCGCGAGGCCGAGCGGCTCGCACGTCGGCTGGCTCGGGCGGAGTTCGAGGCACTCCTCAACCAGGTGCAGGAGATCAACGGTATCCCCCTCCTGGTTGCTCAGGTCGACGCCCCCGACACCGATACCCTTCGGGAGATGGCGGATTGGTTCCGCGCCAAGATGAAGGGGGGCGTAGTCGTGCTGGGGACCGTGATCAACGACAGACCCATCCTCATTGCAGCTACAACCCAGGAGCTGGTCAAGACTCGGGGCGTCCATGCGGGACAGCTTGTGCGAGAACTGGCGAAGCTCATGGGGGGTGGCGGGGGAGGCCGTCCAGACATGGCGCAGGCAGGCGGACGGCATCCAGACAAACTAACAGAGACTTTGCAGCGCGCGCCAGCCATCCTACAAGCCATGTTACAACGATAGTGGATAGTGTCCCAAACCACCTGGGGGAGAGAGGGCATGTCGTCTCTCCATCCCCCGGTGTAGCCTATCCACTGTATCCTCGGTTACATGTCCTACAGTGGGATGGTTACTCCCCTGCGGACATCGGGGATCCCTCGTTCTCCCGCGCCCTCGTGATGACCTCAGCGATGAGATCGAAACGGTTGAAGGCCGGCATCAGATAAACACCTTGGCCCAAGCCCCAGGACACGATCTGCTCAATCGTATCCACGGCGATCTGCACTCCTTCTTCCTTGGCGTGATCCCCTGCCTGTTCCAACCGCGTGAAGATCGAAGACGGGATCGCGATGCCCGGTACCTCGTGGTGGAGAAAACGGGCATGTCGCACGCTATATAAGGGAAGAATCCCGATCAGGATAGGCACGGACAGTATCCCATATCGATCCGCATAGGCCTTCAGGAACGCTCTGGGTTGCCCAGGATCGAAGATAGGTTGAGTGATGAAGAAATCGACACCAGCGCGGACCTTGCGACGAGCCACTTTGACCTCCCGCGCCAGATCGTCAGAGCTCATGTTGAGGGCAGCGCCCACGAAGAACGACGTGGGCTGACCAATATCCATGCCTGCGTGGTCGATACCAGCGTTAAAGCCAGATTTGATAAGTTTGATCAATCCGGAGGGCACAACATCGTAGTTGTCCATAGCCTCAGGGTAATCACCAATGGCGGTTGGATCCCCCATCACCACAAACACGTTGCGGATACCCAAGGCATGAGCAGCCAACAGGTCCCCCTGAACCCGAAGCAGATTACGCCCGCGCGTGGGGAAGTGGAGCGTAGTTTCAATGCCCACCTGCTCCTGGATCAACGCACAGACAGCCCACGGGCTCATCCGCATCCGGGCCAAAGGGCTATCGGCCACATTCACCACATCAGCCCCGGCCTCTTTGACCAACATAGCCGCGGCCATGAGTTTATGCGTCGTCAGGCCACGGGGCGGGTCAACCTCCACGGCAATGACGAAACGACCGGCCGAAAGCGTCTCAGAGAGCCGAGACGATTGATCGGGCGGCATAGTCCTGCCCACAGCAGGTACGTGCGGCATCCTCACGAGGCGTCTCGCCTCAGCAGGTGGTCCCTTATCTAACGCTTCACGCATGGCACGGATGTGGGCAGGCGTCGTCCCGCAGCACCCACCCACCACTTTCGCCCCAGCTTGAGCGAAGGCCCAGACATAGTCCGCAAAATATTCTGGGCCAGCAGGATAGCGGATCCGTCCCCCAACCCGCTCCGGCCAACCTGCGTTCGGCTTGACCCACAATGGGACCTTGGGAGCCGTCTCATGCAGGATCCCGGCCAGGCGGAAGAGCTGTTCCGGCCCGCCCGAGCAATTGACCCCGATCATATCGACGTCGGCCTCGGCCAATTGACGCGCCACGATCTCTGGCGCGTCCCCCAAGGGCGTCCGATCGTCACGCGTGAAGGTCATGGAGGCCACCACAGGCAGGGAGCACACCTCGCGCGCAGCCCGCACCGCTTGCAAAAGCTCCTGCAAGTCGGTCATAGTCTCAATCACAATGAAATCGACACCGCCCTCGGCCAATGCTTGAATCTGCTCGGCGAACGCGCTGCGCGCCTCAGCTTTCTGAACTCGGCCATAGGGCGCCAGACGCACCCCCAACGGGCCCACATCTCCAGCGATTTTGACATCCCTGAAGGCAGCAAGCACCACGCGCTTTGCCAGGGTCACGCCGGCCTGGTTGATCGCTGCCACTTGGTCAGCCAGCCCATGCTCTGCCAACTTGTAGCGGTTGCCTCCGAAGGTGTTGGTGAGGATGATCTCGGCCCCCGCCTCGATGTAGCCGTGATGGACCTCTGCAATGGTGACAGGATCAGTCAGGTTTAGGGCATCGAAACACGCGCTGAACGGTACCCCATGGGCATGCAACATCGTCCCCATGGCACCATCGGCCAACAAAGGAGTTGAACGCAGGCCAACCCACCGAGCGAAACTCTCTCGGTCCATAGTTCCCCCCTCACCACCATCGAACAAACCCGTTAGGCCTCGAAGCGTAGTGGCGCTACTCGGTCGGGGCATCCTGAGGCGACGCTGCAAACGCCTCACGCATACGCCGCACAGCTTTGATCATGTTACGCAACGACGGAATGACCTCTTCCCAGGCACGGGTTTTCAGGCCACAGTCAGGATTCACCCAGATCTGTTGCGGGGAAAGATGCCGCACGAAGGATCGCAACTTGGCCTCGATGAATTCCACAGAGGGAACCACAGGGCTGTGGATGTCATACACCCCAGGGCCCACCTCCCGCGGATAGCCAAACTCGGCCAGCTCGCGCAACGTCGCATCATCACTCCGGGCGTTCTCAATTGAGATCACGTCGGCGTCAAGTGCCTCAATCGAGGCGAGGATATCACCGAACTCAGCATAACACATGTGAGTGTGGACCTGCGTCTCGGGGCGGGCTTTGGCTGTAGCCAACCGGAAAGCCTTTACAGCCCAGGTCAGGTACTCCTCCCACCGCTCACGCTTGAGAGGAAGGCCCTCCCGCAATGCCGGTTCATCCACCTGGATCACCCGTGCGCCAGCGGCCTCCAGATCCGCGATCTCATCCCGTAGCGCAAGCGCGATCTGGTAAGCGGTCTCATAGTGAGGTACATCGATCCGTGGATAGGACCAGTTCAGGATCGTCACCGGACCGGTGAGCATCCCTTTGACTGGCTTGTGTGTGAACCGTTGGGCCACGACAAACTCACGCACGGTCATCGCCTCACGCCTCGCCACATCTCCGAAGATGATTGGAGGCCGTACGTAGCGGCTGCCAAAACTCTGCACCCAACCATGTTGGGTAAAGGCAAACCCGGTGAGCTTTTGAGCGAAATACTCCACCATGTCCGAGCGTTCAAACTCGCCGTGCACAATCACATCGAGGCCAAGACCATCCTGCACACCGACAGCATAGGCGATGAACGCGTCAATCCCTGCCTCATACTCCGAGAGCGAGATCTCCCCTCGCCGAAGACGGGCGCGGAGTCGTCTTACTTCAGGGGTCTGCGGATACGAGCCAATGGTCGTAGTGGGGAAAAGGGGCAGCGACACCTGGAGGGGACGCCGTTGATCGTAGGGTTGCGCTCGCTGGAAGTCCGCCTCGCTCAGGCTGTGAACCCGTTCCTGTACAGTCTCGTCGGCTGGCGAAAAGGCGTAGAACGTATCCCATGCCTCTTGGGCCTCTGTGAACGCGCCGCGGGCGAGGGATGTCAGCTCACCGAGCTTCTCCCTGGCGAAGGCCAACACGCCTCGTAACGGGTCAGGCAACGCCGTCTCACGGCCCACCTCGTAGGGGACATGTTGGAGGGAACAGGAGATGCCAAAGCGCAGATGGCCTGACGCAGCAGAGAGCCCCGCTTCGGCAAGAGTATCCAGCATGACCTGGACTTCCTGTGGGCGAACCCGCCACACACTGCGACCATCAACCAGGCCAGCGGCAAGTGTCTTGTCCTGAGGCCACCCGAATTTCTGGATCAGGCCCAGGTTATCGCCTCGAGTCAGATCCAACGAAATGACATCAACGGGAAGGTGCACCAGCCAGGGATACGCCGCCCCCACGTCATCAAAGTAAGTCACCAGATTGATGGGTATCCCGACTCCAGCCAGATCACCATAGATCCGCTCAAAAGTGGACCGCATTTCCTCCACATCGCTGAGCACAAGCACCGGTTCATGAAACTGGACCTCGGGAACACGCACGGTGCTGAGAGCATCCAATAGATCCCGGTAAGCCGGGAGCAAAAGGGAGGACACGTGATCCAAGTCGAGAGCTGTCCGGGACAGATAAGCGAACGTCAATGGTCCTATCACAATAGGCACAGCTCGATCGCCCAGACTCGTCTGCGCCTGCCTGAGAAGCTCAAGGAAGTCCGAGAAATCCGGCGCAGGTTCCATATCTGGCTCTATCTCAGGCACGAGATAGTGATAGTTGGTGTCGAACCATTTCGTCATCTCAAAGGCTGCGATGCCGGGTTGCCCACGCGCCATTGCGAAGTACCGTTCTAACCCCTCCAAATCTCGGAAGCGTTTGGGGATCAGGCCCAGGCGCACGGTCCAATCCAAAACATGATCATAGAGCGTTTCGCCGCCCACGCCGATCCGATCAATCCCTGCACGCTTCTGATCTTCCCACCCAGAGTTCGCCACCTGCCAAAAAGTCGTGCGCAGAGCTTGCTCATCGATCCTGCCGCGCCAGTATCCCTCCAAAGCTCGCTTGAGCTCCCGGTTGTGACCTATGCGAGGATATCCCAATGTCTGGGTCACCACCGGAGTGGTGGTAGATGTCTCGCCCATAGTCTTACCTCCTGTGGTACCTGTGCCCGATTCTAGCCACGGCCAACCTCTTGACAAGGGTCCAGTTTTCAGAACGATCCCTATCGTATCCGTATATGCATGCCTACTGATCTGACAGGCCGACAGGAATTTGTGCTGTCACACTAGTGACAGTAGAATGCTGGGGCGGGTATCTTCGTCGCATGTCGCTGGAATGCCACAGATGACAGCGATCATTGTGACTTCGGACGCCAGGGAGAGGGTCAAACAGGGAGTGCCGCGCAGCAATGGACGAGATCACCAACGAGATTGTAGCCGCTTTGCAGGAGCGACTAGGCACCCGAGTCCATGAGTTCCTGCTCCCGCCCCCCAGCTTTACCCTTATGCAGGGGACGTTTGTGGACTATGACGTTCAAGACGGAAGACTCAGCGCGCGATTCCCCGTTCTGGAGCAATATCTCAATCCGTACGGCGCCATGCAGGGGGGGCTGATCGCGGCGGCAGTAGATAATACGCTGGGTCCCCTCAGCATGCTGGTGGCACCGCCCAACGTCACGCGTCGGCTGGAGATCACGTATAGCCGTCCGGCGACACTGGATATGGATTATATTACGGTGTCCGCTCGGTTGGCATCACGGGATGGGCGCTGGCTGGAGTTCCGCGCTGATGTGCGAGACTCGGGGGGAACACGTCTGGCCCGAGCCAAAGCCCGGCACTGGATCCTGGAGGAGTAGAGACACTGCATGCCCTCCTGGCTGGGAGCTAGACCACACGGCCTAGAGTGACATTGCGGCTCAGACAACTCGGCCTATACTTGGTGCAGGGTACGGTAGTCGAGAGCCTGGGAGAAACCCCCGAACGGTTGGACTGAGCGCGACAACGGCGCTGATTATGCCCCGCGGGAAGGCCTATTGGTATGGAGACGATCGCGCCAGCAGTCCTGATCGTAGATGATGTAGCGGACAACCGCCGTGTCCTGTCACAGGCACTCACGGGACTGGACGTGAGGATCCTGGAAGCCCACTCCGGCCCAGAAGCGCTCGCACACGCTGCAAAGGAACCAGAACTGTGTCTCGTGCTGTTGAACGTGCGCATCCCCGGCATGGATGGCTACGAGGTCGCTGAACAACTGCGGCATCTCTCTAGATCTCCCTCACCGGCGATCATCTTTATGAGTGCGGTGGAATCTGAGATTGACCGTTATCATGAAGCTTGCGAGCTGGGCGCGGTGGACTTCATCACGCAGCCAATCTCACCACCGGCGATCCTCAGTAAGGCGCGGGTCTTCCTTGAATTGTTCCGCCAGCGGCGTCAGCTCGAAATCCTGGTCAAGCAGCTCGACACCCTCAACCGGGATCTTGTCCACCAGACGAGACGTTTGCAGCTTACGACCGAGACAAGTCATCAAATCGCCTCGATCCTTGACAACGATCAGCTTCTGGCAGCCATCGTAGAACTGCTGCAGCAACGCTTCGATTACGACTGTGTGGGGATATGGGTGGCGGATCCGCCCCCCCCGAATGCCGAATATCTGACGCTCCAGGCCGGCCGGTATTGGACTCACAACACTCTGGGCCCGTCGGCGGCCCTTCGCATCCCGATCGATGCACCCAAGAGCATCATTGTCCACGCGTGGAAGACTGGCCGCCTTTACATGACCAATGACGTCACAACTGATCCCTACTACCAGCCTTACGGAAGGCTCACCGATATTCGCGCCGAGGTCTCAATGCCCCTGAGATTTGGGGAGGGCATGCCCATCGGTGTCCTCGATATCCAAACCCGTTCGGACGAACCCTTTTCAAAAGGAGACGTGTTGGCCCTTGAGGCGTTGAGTAACCAGATTGCGGTAGCCATCCGTAATGCCAGGCTCTACGCTGAAGTCACACGCCTCAACGAGAAACTGGAAGCCCAGGTCGACAAGCACACCCGGCAGCTCCAGGAGACGCTCCAGCGACTCACGCTACTGGAACGCGACAAGTCAGACTTTATCGCCATCGTCTCGCACGAGTTGCGGACCCCTCTCACGCTGATCCGAGGGTTTAGCCAGATGTTGCTGGAGGAACCTGAGATCCTCGCCAACCCATCCTGGAAGCGCCAGGTCGAGGGCATTACAAACGGGGCTTTCCGCATGCAGGCCATCGTGGATAGCATGCTCGATGTTGCTAGGCTCGACACCCGCACGCTCCAGCTACAATATCAGCCCACCGATATGGCTAAACTGATAGAGAGTGCAATCCGCGAAACGGACGATGCCTTGCAGAAGCGGAACCTCACCCTCCAAGTTCAGGACATGCAGGATCTTCCCGAGATCGAAGTCGATCCTGCCGAGCTGCGCAAAGTCTTCAACGAACTGCTCTCGAACGCCATCAAGTTCACCCCCGACGGGGGAAAGATTACGATCACAGGCCAGTTGCTCCTCCCGCAACGGTCTGACGAGGATCTTTACATCGAGGTTGTGGTGAGCGACACAGGGATCGGCATCGCCCCTGAGGTACAGGACTTGATCTTCTCCAAATTCTACCGGGCAGGAGATGTCTGGCTCCACTCCTCTGGCCGCACCAAATTCAAAGGCGGTGGTCCGGGGTTGGGTCTGGCGCTGGCTCAGGGCATCGTCCAGGCTCACGGGGGACACATCTGGGTCGAGAGCCCAGGCTATGACGAGGTCAAGCTGCCAGGAAGCAAGTTCCACGTCGTGCTGCCGGTATACCAGGCCTGACGGGCTCCCTCCTTGCCCATCTCTTTTCTGCTGGTCAGCGCCTCAGCTTGTAGACCCAGTAATCGGGTCTTGGCAAACCACGAAGTTGTGGCATACTGCCGGCCGTGAAGACTATAACCATCCGTGAGACGGATGATCGCTATACAGTACGTGAACTACTGCGAAGGGCTGATGGCGAGCGAGTGCTGGTCATCTTGCCTTGGAGCACCGACGAAGGCTGGCAGCACCCCCTCGATTACGAGATCCAACGCCGTCTTGCAGAGCACAAACATCTGGAGATGGCATGGGTCATTGAGGACCCATGGCGGCGAAATGTCGCGCGTAAGGCGGGCCTTCCGATTTTCAGCTCAGAGGGCGACGCACTGGAGTATCTCTCGCGCCATGGAACATTTCCACCTGTAAAAGCCACCTC
>Ga0136651_10002083_pt1 | contig 11001 bp, 11 predicted proteins | sample Mar14236cmmetaG_FD_94867 | JGI IMG/M metagenome (GOLD analysis project Ga0136651, IMG submission 94867) | Marine hydrothermal vent microbial communities from Guaymas Basin, Gulf of California to study Microbial Dark Matter (Phase II) - Marker... ...
ATCCTGCCCGTTGGTGTGGCAGGATACCGGGGCAGAGTGCATCTCAGTTTTGGGCCCCTCTTCATCCCCACGATCCCTGCCGATTGCACCCGGCGCGATCGCGCTGTGAGCGCACAGGTCATGCACGCTATTGGGGCCGAGATCCCTCCAGGCCTGCTCGATTCTGAGAGTCGGAGGTCACAAGAGGTAGAACCGCGGGGAGGCGGTCGTCAGAGAGCTGCAGCGGACCGCGGCGATAAACTCCTGTCGAAATGAATGTATAATGGTCCAGGTTTCCATCACTGGTCTGGAGATGGAGGTGAGACGATGCCTGCCGTACTGTTGGACCCAGGGGAGATCCCCATCGAAGACAAGGGACCCGATGATCTGGTTGTGTTTGGAATCGTGAAGGATCAGAACGAGGAAGGAGTTCGGGTTTACTTCCTCGTAAGCGGAGATACCCCGGAGATGCAGGACTACAGATCAGATGAGGTCTTCCTTCCCTTCAGCGTGATCGCGGTACTGGAGGAGCTTGGGGTGCTATTTGTGAGGGAGAGGCCCGATCTGGAGGTCCTCAATGACCTGCTGGGAAACTGAGACGGCGGGCGCTCAGTCGATATCTCGCCTGCAAATGGGTCTTGACATCCAGCCAGGTTCTGGATAAAATAGGGTCAATAGAAAAAGACAACAACGTTGATCCGGAAGAGTAGCGTCTGTACGTACGCCAGAGAGGCGAGCCATTGAGCTGAAAGCTCGCTCGTAGACGACAGGCGTGAATGGGCCGGGGAGTTGCCAGTTCGAGCAGGGTGAACCTGGGTAGGGCTGGCCGGAGTCGCCACCGTTATCATGGCTGAGGGTATCGGCATCCTCCTTCTGAGGAGCCTGTACCTGCAAGAGTGGAGCTGGCTAGTCGCGTCACTTGGCGCGACTTTTTGATATCCGGGTAAGGATACAGCTCAACCAGGGTGGCACCGCGGGAAGCATGACGCCTCTCGTCCCTGTTAGGGATGAGAGGCGTTTTTTGTGTTTCCTGCTGAGAAACAGAAAACCATTGGCAAGGAGAGAGGGGATGATAGCAACATCAGGTGCGGACATAGCCTCAGAGCCAAGGGCCGGCGTGGTCACACCAATCTGTCGAGAGATGCCGGCTGATCTGGAGACTCCCGTCTCAGTGTACCTAAAATTGCGCGCCAGTCATGGCCCTGGGTTCCTGCTGGAGAGTGTCGAGCGCGGCGAACAGCTCGGACGATACTCCTTCCTGGGCTTTCGCGCGCGCCGTCAGATCCAGGCTCGTGGCCACCAAGTGACCATTCAGGACCGAGACTCCATCCGCACTGTGCAGATCCCAACCGGCAAAGACCCCTTGGATATTGTCCGAGCCGAAATGCAGGCCTATCATCCCGCCTTCACTCCGGAGTACCCTGCCAGTGCTCTACCTCGATTCTTTGGAGGGGCAGTCGGTTTTGTAAGCTACGACATGGTGCGCTTCTTCGAACGCCTCCCCACACCTCCACCAGACGAACTAGGCTTGCCAGATCTTCACTTGGTGTTTGCCGATGAGTTGGTCGTATTCGACCACGTACAGCACCGTCTCTTGTTGATCGCCAACGCACAGACTCCGCCGGGGGATAGACCTGAGCCGGCCCTCCGTGAGGCCCAAGGAAGGCTCGACGCACTGGAAACATCTCTACGCAATCCGATACCTGCGCCGCCACGGGTTATCTCCACCAACCAGATCGAGGCCTCTACGACATTCACGCAAGAAGCGTTCGAGGCGGCCGTACGTGCGGCGAAGGCCTACATCCGCGCGGGTGACATCTTTCAGGTTGTGCTCTCTCAGCGTTTGGCGCGTCCCACCAAAGCGGATCCATTCAGCATTTACCGCACCCTGCGACGCATCAATCCATCCCCTTACATGTTCTTCATCGAGCTAGAAGGCGATCCCCCAACCTGCCTGATTGGCTCATCACCAGAGATGCTGGTACGGCTCCAGCGACGCGCGGCAGAGGTGCATCCCATCGCTGGCACACGTCCCCGTGGACAGGATATCGAAACAGATCAGGCCCTGGAGGCTGAGCTTCGGGCCGACGAAAAGGAACAAGCGGAGCACCTGATGTTGGTGGACCTGGCTCGCAACGACCTGGGGCGTGTCTGCGAGTTCGGTACTGTCCGCACCTCGGAACTCCTTGGAGTGGAACGATACTCTCACGTCATGCACCTGGTAAGTCATGTTGAGGGCACGTTGCGAATCGGCCTCGACGCTTATGATCTCCTGCGGGCCGCTTTCCCCGCCGGCACGGTCAGTGGCGCTCCGAAAGTACGAGCCATGGAGATCATCGACGAATTAGAGCCCTGTCGCCGTGGGCCATATGCCGGCGCCGTCGGATACTTCGGGTTCAATGGCAACATGGATACCTGTATCACCATCCGCACAATCGTCATGCGAGGGGATATAGCCTACCTGCAGGCTGGCGCCGGCATCGTCGCCGACAGTGACCCAACCCGCGAGTACCACGAGACATTGCACAAGATCCGCGCACTGAGCAAAGCCATTGACATGGCGGAGGAGGACACATGAGGAAACATCTATCGTACGCTTATCCAAGAGAGAGAGAGAGAGAGAGAGAGAGAGAGAGAGATTGAGGAGGGGTTATGATCTTGGTGATCGACAATTACGACTCGTTCACCTACAACCTGGTGCAGTATCTGGGGGAGTTGGGCGCCGAGGTCACGGTGCGGCGCAACGATGCGCTGACCGTGGACGAGATCAGCTCAATGAGACCTGATGGCATCGTGATCTCACCCGGCCCGGGACGGCCAGAGGATGGGGGCATATCGCTGGAGGTCATTCGTACACTCCACCACAAGATCCCCATCCTGGGCATCTGCCTGGGCCATCAATGCATCGCCGCCGCCTTCGGGGGGAAGGTTGGCGCCGCCCCGCGCTTGATGCACGGCAAAACCAGCGCTATCTATCACTATGGTCACCGCATCTTCGAAGGAATTCCAAGTCCGTTTAGGGCTATGCGCTATCACAGCCTGATCGTGCACGAACCGGTGCCGGCATGCCTTCAAGTCACAGCTTTCACCACCGAAGGTGAAGTCATGGCGCTCGAACATCGGGAGACCCCACTTGTTGGATTGCAATTCCACCCAGAGAGCATTCTCACGGAGCATGGCAAGTCACTGCTGCACAACTTTCTCTCGCTCTACACCATGCAGTGACAACCAGCCAGTCAGGGAAGATTTCAAGGAGGATATACCCAATGATCCGCAGAGCCATTCAACAACTATTGGAAGGACAGGCACTCACAGTTACCGAGGCAGAGGCCGCCATGGATGAGATCATGTGCGGTGAGGCCACGCCAGCTCAGATCGCTGGCTTTCTTGTGGCGCTACGCAGCAAAGGTGAAACTGCGGCAGAAATCACAGGGTGTGCGCGCGCCATGCGGCGTGCCGCGAGACAGGTCACTACCAGGCAGTCATGGCTCATCGACACCTGTGGGACCGGAGGGGATGGAGCGGGCACTTTCAACATTTCCACGACCGCCGCGTTCGTGGTGGCCGGCGCTGGTCTGGCTGTGGCTAAGCATGGCAATCGCAGTGTGAGCAGCCGCTGTGGCAGCGCTGATCTACTCGAGGCCCTGGGCGCAAACTTAGACCTGTCGCCAGATGACATCGCTACGTGCATCGACGAGGTCGGCATCGGCTTCCTCTTTGCACCCAGGCTACATCCTGCGATGCGGTACGCCATTGGCCCGCGGCGGGAACTGGGAATACGCACCATCTTCAACATCCTGGGCCCCCTCACCAACCCCGCTCAAGCCCAGGCACAGCTTCTGGGTGTCTACGATGCACGGCTCACGCCGGTGATGGCCCATGTGCTGCGGGAGCTAGGATCCAGGGGTGCCTACGTGGTGCACGGCTATGGGGGCGTAGACGAGCTCACCACCGCAGGCCCCAACCAAGTCAGTTTCTTTGGAGTCGGAGGAGCCAGGGGAGAGGTCGTCACCGAAACACTCGATCCACAGACCCTGGGGTTCCCGCAAGTGGAAATTGACGCCCTGAAGGGGGGCGACGCGGCTGAAAATGCCCGCATCACCCGGGCTATCCTGAGCGGCGAGGAGCAAGGCCCACGTCGTGACGTTGTGCTTCTAAACGCTGCAGCCGCCCTTCTGGTGGGGGGACGCGTCCAGGACCTACCGGAGGGTGTCGAGCTAGCGAAGTCTAGCATCGACAGCGGGGCAGCTTACAGGACGCTCCAGGCGTTCATCGCATTCACTCAACAACTGGGAACGAAGGAGAGCACCGCATGAACCCACCGTCGAAGGGACACGGGCAGTTCTTGGATAACATCCTGATCCACAAACGCCGAGAGATCACCGAGGCCAAAGCTACCCAAAGCCTTGCAGCGCTGAAAGCAGAGGCGTCACGACAGACTCCGCCCCGAGATCTGGCTGTCGCCCTGAACGCACCGGGCGTCTCGTTGATCGCGGAGGTCAAGCGGGCTTCTCCCAGCAAGGGTTGGCTGGCCGCTGATCTCGATCCAGCGCGTCAAGCTCAACATTATGCCGCCGGTGGTGCAGCAGCCATCAGTGTGCTAACCGACCGGGAGTTCTTCAAGGGGACGATTCAGGACCTCCGGGCCGTCCGTGCGGCTGTAGAGTTGCCAGTACTGCGCAAGGATTTCATTCTGGACGCCTATCAAGTCTATGAGGCCCGGGCCGCCGGCGCCGATGCCATCCTCCTGATCGCAGCCGCACTGTCCAGCTCCTCACTCCAGTCGCTTCGAGCGCTGGCCCTGGATCTCGGCATGCAGGCCCTGGTGGAAGTGCACTCGAAGGAAGAACTCTTGCAGGCACTTGCACTGCCCCGGAATGGCTCACCGTTGATCGTCGGGATCAACAATCGCGACCTGCGCACATTCAAGGTGGACCTGAACACCACCGAGAGGTTGCGTCCCCTCGTACCACCCGATGTAATCGTCGTTGCCGAGAGCGGTGTGACAACTCCTGAGGATGTTTCACGCCTGGCCGCGCTTCAGGTACACGCAATGCTGGTTGGGTCGGCGCTGGTGACCACAGCGGATCCCAAGTCCGCAGTGCGGCAACTGGTGGAGGCAGGTCGGAGGTCTGTTCCTCATTTGGCGGCAGAACCCACCCAACGCGCGCAGGTGATATCATGACCCGGATCAAGATCTGTGGCCTTACCACGTTAGAGGATGCGAGATGCGCGGCAGAGGCCGGTTCCGACATGCTAGGCTTCATCTTCTTTCCCGGGAGCCCGCGCTATGTCCCACCCGCACAGGCCCAGTACATCGCACAGACGCTTCGCGCCGCTTTGGGCACCAGAGCACCGAAGTTCGTGGGGGTCTTCGTCGACGCCAGCCCGGAGGTCATCCAGCAGATCAGGCAGCAGGTCGGCCTTGACCTACTCCAACTACATGGCTCCGAGCCTCCCGCGGTCCTCGCCGCTCTCTCGCCGTACGCTTTCAAGGCCATCCGGCCACGCACGCTGGACGAGGCGCTACAGACAGCCCGGGCCTACGTTATGGCCAGCTCGACACTACAAGATTATGAGCCCCAACTCCTGATCGACAGCTACCATCCGACGCGGCAGGGTGGCACCGGCCAGCTCGGTGATCTTGGCATCGCAGCCGGATTGGCCCATCGTTACCGTCTCCTGCTGGCGGGCGGTCTCAACCCCATCAACGTCGCCCTGGCGATCTCACAGGTGCATCCCTGGGGGGTTGATGTCTCCAGCGGTGTAGAACGTCGCCCAGGCCGCAAGGATCACGCTCGCATACGGGCCTTTATCCAAGCCGTGAGAGAGGCAGATACTGCGACCCGCCAGGGAACGCAGCCTAGTAGAAACTGATAACCGGAGATAGTCATAGTGAAGACACATAACAGCACACAAGACATACCTTTATCTGATGGGCCCTATTATGGGCCCTTTGGAGGACGATTTGTGCCGGAACTTCTCATGCCGGCCCTTGATGAGCTAGAGGCAGCCTACGAGCAAGCCCGTCACGATCCGACGTTTCGCGCCGAGCTGGACGGGCTGCTCCGTGAGTACGTCGGACGGCCCACGCCGTTGACGGCCGCCCACCGCCTCAGCGCCGCGCTCGGAGGAGCGAAGATCTACCTGAAACGCGAAGACCTGGCGCACACCGGAGCACATAAGATCAATAACGCATTGGGGCAGGCACTGCTGGCCCGACGAATGGGCAAGCGCCGCATCATCGCCGAGACTGGTGCTGGTCAGCACGGTGTCGCTACAGCAACGGCGTGTGCGTTGCTTGGCCTGGAATGCGTCATCTACATGGGCACAGTGGATATGGCGCGCCAGGAACTCAACGTGTTCCGTATGAGGCTGTTGGGTGCAGAGGTACGCGGCGTTGACAGCGGCAGCCGCACCCTGAAAGACGCGGTCAACGAAGCTATCCGAGACTGGGTGTCCCACGTCCAGTCGACCTACTATCTGCTGGGCTCAGCCTTGGGGCCCCACCCCTATCCGCGCATCGTGCGGGACTTTCAAGCTGTCATCGGACTGGAGGCACGCCAACAGATCCTGGATGCCGAAGGACGCCTTCCCAACCTGCTCATCGCCTGTGTGGGGGGCGGCTCTAACGCTATCGGTCTCTTCCACCCCTTCCTGCAGGATGAAGGGGTAGCGATGGTGGGCGTTGAAGCAGGCGGCGAGGGTCTCCAAAGTGGCCGTCATGCAGCCCGTTTTGCCGACTCTCTCCAGGGTCGGTTGGGAGTGCTACATGGGACCAAAACCTATGTATTACAGAACCCCGACGGACAGATCGCGCTAACCCACAGCATCTCTGCCGGACTGGACTATCCTGCGGTGGGCCCCGAACATGCCTGGCTGCGCGAGCTTGATCGGGCCAGATACACTTACGCCACAGACAGCGAGGCCCTGCATGCCCTGCAGCAACTGAGCCAGTTGGAAGGCATCATCCCTGCCCTGGAGAGCGCCCATGCCGTGGCGGAAGTAATCAAACGCGCCCCCCAGATGGATCCTGAGGACCTGATCATCGTCAATATCAGTGGCCGAGGCGATAAGGACATGCCGACAGTGGCCCAGGTGTTGAGAGAGCAACTTCTAGGCCAGTGAGGGAAACACAGATCATGCATCGCATCCAAAGAACTTTCCAGACATTGAAGGCACAGCATCGTACCGCCCTGATGCCCTACCTGACCATGGGCTTCCCATCCTTTGAGAGTACCCTGACACTAGTACCGCGTCTCGTCGAGGCTGGAGCCGACCTCATCGAGCTAGGCGTACCTTTCAGCGATCCGCTGGCCGACGGAGCAACCATCCAGGCCGCATCACAGCGCGCCCTGGAGAACGGGATGACCGTTCGCCAGTGCTTGAGTCAGGTGACGGCTCTGCGATCACAGGGCATCGACGCCCCTCTCGTCCTCATGGGATACCTCAACCCGTTCCTCGCTTTCGGGCTAAGCGAATTTGCAGCCGCTGCAGCCGCTGCTGGTGTAGACGGGCTGATCATCCCCGATCTGCCTCCCGAGGAGGCAGACGAAGCCCAGGCAGTGTTCGACGCGGTGGGCCTCGACCTCATCTTCCTCCTGGCCCCCAGTTCAAGCCCAGCCCGCATCCGGATGGTGACGGAGCGTTCACGAAGCTTTATCTACCTGGTCTCCCTGATGGGCGTGACCGGCGCGCGTGGTCATCTTGCCCCTGGGCTTGAAGCCTTTGTCCACCGGGTGCGGGCGGCCACCGACAACCCCCTGGCTGTGGGGTTCGGTATCAGCACACCGACGCAGGCTGCGGAGGTAGCGCGACTCGCCGATGGCGTCATCGTCGGAAGCGCCCTGCTCCAGAACATCAAGGCCGCGCCCGACGCCGAAGAGGCCGCCTACGCATTCATCAGGGCGCTACGGGAGGGCATCGACCGGGTAGCTGGGGCCTGAAAGCATCCGTAGTCCATGCCCAGGAGGACCCATCGACGGGATCGGAGAGAACGAGGGGGTCATAGCGAGCCAAACCACATGGGCCTGCTATGACCCCCAATGCCGCGTCAGCTATATCCGTGATAGGGTGCGAACATCTCGCCGACGCTCCGACCAGCATGGACGCGCTCAATGACCCCAGCCAACAGCGGTGCCACCGAAATCACCGTCAGGTTGGGCAGCCTTTCCTCTGGCGACAGGGGGACAGAGTCTGTCGTGACCAATTCTTTGAACGGCTGCTGGCGCAGGAGATCGACAGCGGAGCCGGAGAAGAGCGCGTGGACGAAGCAACCGTAGATATCACGCGCGCCTGCCTCGGCAAGGGCACGCGCAGCGTCACAGATGGTCCCGGCCGTATCCACCTCGTCATCGACGATAATGGCATCCTTCCCATTGACCTCACCGATGACTGTCAGAGCCTCGGTGCGTGCATCCACCCGTCGCTTCTCCACGAAGGCCACCGGCAGCCCCAACTCTGTAGCGAAGGTCCTCGCCTTCTTGGCAAACCCCAGATCAGCCGCCACCACCACGGCATTCTCCAAATCCTTCTGCCGCATGTAATCGGCGAGGAGCGGGAAGGCCGTGATCACATCACCAGGGATGCTGAAAAAACCCTGGATCTGCCCCGAATGCAGGTCCAGCGTGATATAGCGATCCGCCCCAGCGATCTGGATCATATCCGCCACTAGACGAGCCGTGATGGGTACGCGGGGTTGGTCCTTCTTATCGGAGCGCGCATAGCCAAGGTAGGGGATCACGGCCGTTACACGCCCGGCCGAGGCTCGTTTCAGAGTATCAATGAAGATCAGCAGCTCCATCAGGTTATCATTGGTAGGGGCGGAGGTCGTCTGGATGATGAAAGCATCCTGCCCCCGCACGCTGGAGCCCAATCGAACGAAGAGGTTGCTGTTAGAAAATGTGATCACCTCGCGTGGCGCCAGCTCCAGATTCAGTCGACGGGCTATTCTGGACGCCAACTCTGGGGATCCAGTGCCACCATACAGTACGATATCGCCGTAGGCCGTGCCATCAGTCATACCCCCTCCTCCTCAATTGTACAGGTGTGGATACCCCTGCCCGGGACACCTGAAGCATCCCGATGTCAACGATAGCCGCGTGCAGCCACGCCCCCTACCCTATACACACATTGCACAGGCCCTTCCCGATGGCAAAAGATCAATCCGATGATCTGAGTCGTTTCAATGTGTCCTCCAGCAGGGCCTGAGCTACGGTAGTGAAATCTGTCTCCTGCGCCATCACCGCAGCCACCGCATGGTCCAGTGCTCCTTTATCGAGATGGGTTTGGACCAGCGCCCATATGCGCCGCTGTAACCACGTCTCAATCTGCGAACGCACCCATCGCCTATGGTGCGTCTCCCAGCGATGGTGGGTCACCAGATAGTCACGGTGCAAAGCCAGAGCAGAGATCAGCTCATCGAGACCCTGTCCATTGAGCGCACTGACTTCCAAGACAGGTACCACCCAGCCTCCCTCGGCTTGCGGGATATCGAGGGCATCTGCCGGAGGATGATGGAGCCCCTCGCCTGCCCGCACTGTACCCAGAAGCGCCGCACGGATGGCCTGCACCGTCCGCTTCACATCAGGACGATCGGCCTTGTTGACCACGATGATGTCAGCGATCTCTGTCAAGCCAGCCTTGAGGGCCTGAATCTCATCACCCATGCCTGGTGCCTCCACCAGGACAACCGTATGTGCGAACTGGGCCACATCAACCTGAGCCTGTCCTGCTCCTACTGTCTCCACCAGGATCAGCGGGAACCCCAACGCATCCAGCGCCATGACCACGTCCTGTGTGGCGTGGGCTATCCCCCCAGGATGTCCACGGGAGGCCATACTGCGGATGAAAAAGTCGCTGTCGCTGACAAGCTCGCGCATCCGCAGCCGATCACCCAGCAGTGCACCACCCGAGAGGGGGCTAGTGGGGTCCACCGCCACGACGGCGATCGGAGCCGCACGCTCACGCAGCAGGCGAGCCGTTCGCGCGATCAGGGTGCTTTTGCCCGCACCGGGGGGCCCGGTGAACCCGATGACATAAGCCTGACCCACCTGAGGCAACAGGGCAGCCAGGAGCGCCTGTCCCTGAGGCCCGCCAGTTTCCAGATGGGTCAGAAGCCGCGCGATAGCACGCCGGTTCCCGAGGCGAGCCTGGTCCAACAGTTGCTGACTATCGTCATCGAGGGGCAGATCAGTCATGCGCGGTTCGGGCCTGAAGGCTCTCCTGAATAGCCTGCACCACAGCCCGAGTCTCAGTGCCAGGCCCAAAGACCTCCCACACTCCCATAGCCTTCAGGGCCTCAGCGTCATCAGGAGGGATAATCCCGCCCACGAAAACCGGCAGGTCCTCCAACCCCCGTTCCTTCAAAGCCCTGAGCACTCGAGGGATCAACGCCATGTGTGCACCGGAGAGGATGGAGAGCCCCACCACATCCACATCTTCCTGCAGCGCAGCCTCGGCGATCATCGTGGGCGTCTGACGCAAACCAGTGTAGATCACCTCCATCCCGGCATCTCGCAGCGCACGTGCCACCACTTTGGCCCCCCGGTCATGACCATCCAGCCCGGGTTTGGCTATCAACACGCGGATCTTTGGTCGGGACCTCTCGATCAAGCTGTCCACCTCCTCAACCGCACGTAGCTCATAGGCACCCAAGCCTCTCCAATGGTTCACTGGTCATCGGATTCGATTGACCGGGCGATGCTTCCCGCACAACTGATGTGCCGACAGGCGATACAGACTGCGCCGATTCCGGCTCAATAAGCCCTGGAGGCCTTTGCTAAAACTTGGCGCCACAGTTGACACACCGTTGCGCATGGGGTTCATTCAGGAAGCCACACCGCCCGCAGACAATCGGCTGTGCGTCGGCCAGAGGTGCTCCACAGGCCCTGCAGTTGGCCTCACCAATATCATTGGGAGTGCCGCAATAAGGACAAACAACATGGGTCAAAATCGTCACCGCACCTCGGGCGCTACCCTGAGCGCGGCAATATTCATCCACAGCTTCCCAGATCTCCGCGC
>Ga0136651_10002084_pt1 | contig 10997 bp, 9 predicted proteins | sample Mar14236cmmetaG_FD_94867 | JGI IMG/M metagenome (GOLD analysis project Ga0136651, IMG submission 94867) | Marine hydrothermal vent microbial communities from Guaymas Basin, Gulf of California to study Microbial Dark Matter (Phase II) - Marker... ...
ATATTAAAGCCAAGATCGAAATTCCACCGGTAATCACGACCACTGTCACACCAGAATCATCCATGCAACACCAGCCACGATGCCGCCAGCAATCGTTGACACCACATTCACGCCGCTGTTTGAGAGGATGCCCCGCTGCTGCAGGGTTGCGCCGAGCAGGCTGTCGATGTTAGTTCCCAAAAATCCGCTGGCAGTCGTAATCGTTGCTCCGAGCAGCCACAACCACTGTGAATCGATCGCGATCACGCCGAAGAGGATGGCGAAGAGCGCGATCACAACCGATCCAAACGTCGCGGCAAGCTCGCCGAGCGTGGATACGCCCCCGTCGGTTCCGGGATCAACTTTCTTGAACGTCGTTATCATGCGCGGGCGCCCCTTGTACGTCGTTCCGATCTCGCTTGCGAGTGTATCCCCTGCCGCGGTTGCGACAGAGCCGAGATAGACGTACAGAAATACGTCTGCCGCCCCCGGGAATATTGTGTGGCAGATCGCTGCGACGATTGCGACGATGCTGTTACTGAAGACATTTTTGTAGCCTCTTGCGCCTCCTTTCCCCTGTGCGATCCCCATCGACTGCTTGTAGCGGTATTTGTACTTTGTGAACCCGCCGCCAAGGAGATAAAACGTGAGCAGGAGCAGGAACCACCAGATGCTTGTGAACGCTATTATCAGGACTCCGACAAGCGTTGCGCCGAGCAGCCCGGACACGTCCGCGATCTTCACCCGGTACGCCAGATACCCGAGAACAAGCGCGATTGCAAACGCTATCAGGACATGCTGATATGACACAGTGTACTCGATACTCCAGAAGAGCCACATAACCATTGCAGACCCGATCGGGACAGTTATGTTGTCGTGGACTTTCGTTGAGACGCACTCAAAGAGCGTGCCAGTCGTTGCGCCGATTACAGAGATGAAGAAGATCAGTGGAAACGTTGCCGGCTCTGTTCCATGCATGATCTCAGCCCAGCGCACGATCCAGCACCCGATCAGAAACGAAAACACGGTTCCGACGAAGAGGAGCGCCAGACTGACCTTAACTGACTCGGTCTTGACCCGTCCTTCGGAGTACGCCCTTACCGGATATTCGACCTCATTTAACGCCACGTACTTTGCCTGATCCGCCACGCGCAAGATCGTTGCAATGCCGTCGCCGAATGTGGTTATCGCTATCGCGCCACCGATTATGAAGATCGGAAACTCATACCGGGTGAAGGTGAGTGCCCACGCGATCAGGAGCAGGAGAAACATGCTTCCGCTGAGGCAGATCGCGCCCATCGGTCTTCCGGTTGCCGCGCTCGCACCTGGTTTATGATACGTCATCAGCCCGAAGAGCCGGCTTGACTTTGGCAGCAGCAGAACAAAGAGTAAGAGAGCGAGCGACAAAACTACAAGGTACCGTACATGCAGGAACGGGAATGCAAGAACGATCATCCCGATCAGGATGTGGATCGTCTGCCGTTTGTACTCGTGGTTGAGGTCTGTTTGCATCGCAACAACCCATTAAGTTCCCATGTCAGATATATCTCCCGGAGGTCTCCCGGATGTTCATCAATTTCTCGTGCGGGAATATATACTATTCGATAGTTCAGCCAGTGTGGCAGCGGATAGCTCTTCCGGGCGTTTCTCCAGAATATCAGGGGGCAGCCCCTCATCTTCGAGACTGACGCTGGAAAGTCCGGAAAGTCCGGCAAATCCCGCAATCGAGTTCTTCAGCTTCTTTCTGCGCTGGGAGAAGACAGCGGTCAGGAATCTACTGAAGAATCTATGGTCAAGGAGCTCGTACTCGGGCGCGCGCGGTGTCAGTCGCACGATTGCGGACTGCACGGTCGGCTGCGGCGCAAACGCCGTCGCTGGCACGACCTCAAGCAGTTCGATCTCGGCGCGGTACTGAACAGCGATCGAAAGCTTGCCATACGCCTTTGATCCCGGAGGCGCAGCCATCCGTTCTGCGAACTCGTACTGGTACATCAGAACCGCACGCTCGAATGGCTCAAAGGGATCAGATGGCTCAAAGGGATCAGAACGCCCCATAAGATCAGGGGAGCGCGCAAGCAACCTGAATGTGATCTGCGAGGAGATCGAATACGGAAGGTTCGAGACGACTTTGTTAAACTCCGGAAACTCAGTCTTAAGCGCATCCCCGTTGATAATCTCAACGTTAGAATCCCTGAAACGCCGATTAAGTACACCGGCGTACCCGGGATCGATTTCAATCGCAATGACACGTAAGACGCGTTCTGCTAGCTTCTCTGTCAGAACGCCTGTGCCTGCACCGATCTCAAGCACCACGTCGCTACCGCTGAGATCAGCGTACTCAACGATTCGTTGCAGAACAGAAGAATCGATTAAAATGTGTTGATCCGACTTTACCATCGTCGCATCTATCGCCGACCCCTACCATCTCTTCCATCCCTGCCACGCCTTCTGGACGGCTCAGGTGGCTTTGACGTGAAGAGCCGGTACCTCGTGTCTCCGATGAGTTCGTTCTCGATCTGACGGGCAAAGATCGATTCAAGTTTGTGCAGACCCTTGACCCTCTGCGTCAGGTCCTCAAAACTTGCAAACTTTTTCTTCTTGCGCTCGTCGAGTATCGCCCACATCAACTTCTTCCCGATTCCGGGCAGCAGTTCAAGCATGTGCTGTCTGGTTGATATCGGATACGCCGCGTTTATGAATTCGATGAATTGCGTTTCGTCGTCCAGAATAATCTGCTCAAGCACGTAGATGAGTTCACTCTGCGCGCCGTGTGTCAGGGAACTGTAGTCCAGCCTGCGCTTCACATGATCGATCATGTCGCGCTCCCCATCGCCGATGTAGACCCGGTCGCCGCTCTGCGGCACAAACCCCTCCTTTGGCACGAGTTCCATCAAAACAAGGTATTTCTCACCGATTCCGTGAATCGATGGCTTCTTCTGGTACGCAGGTCTGGAATCATCCGGATCCCCATAAGGGAGATAATCCAGCACCCTTGCGTATTTCTCCTTTCCGGACTTCTTATCATCGCGCAGCATTTGAACGCCACCAAAAACATCCTACGTCGAGTCAGCTACAATATCCAGCATCCGATCCAGATCATCGGTCTCCAGTATGAACCGTTCTTTCGCATAGATGCTGCGGAGTTCGTCTCTCGTCCGCGGAAGAATGTCCGCGATCCTGTTTGCGATTTCCGGCTTCATCTTCTCCAGTTCCAACAAATTCTTGACAAGAGCGCGTGATTTTTCGGCATCCATCTTTGCAAATGTATTTACGTGGCGAATCGCTTTTCTGAGTTCGTAACCGAGTTCTTCTCCGTCCCTATCCGCAATAACGCGATCCAGTATCTCTTTTGCTTCGGGAATTGTTATTAGTTCCTCATAAAGAACCTTTTTTACGATCATATTCTCCCCCTTCTACCACGTCAGCGCTGCGGACTCAGGTGCTGGGGGTATGTGATAACTTCCTTCATGACGTTGCCGTCCCTGACACTCAACAGGTATGCGCGACCGCGCTGGGATACGACCTTACCGGTTTTTCCGTGGAACTTGTGATGGGGCATCCCCTTATGAATACTCGGATCAATTATAATATGAACCATATCTCCAATCCCAAACTCCTGAATCGCTTTGCTGACCGGGGACAGTCCTCTCTTTCTCGAAGACTTCTTCAGCTTGTGTCGAGTCTTTCTTCGTTCTCCGCGTGATTGTGCCATGCTCACCACATGCTGGTTCAATGGATTTAAGTGTTGCGCAGAAAAAGATATAAGTATCTGTACATTAATTGAAGGGACATTGATTTCAGACAATGGATCGAAAACAAGGATGTGATATTGGATGGTAAATAAATCCTATAATGCTCTTCTGGCGGTCGCAATTGTTGCCGTTGCCGTGATGGTCGTCCCGTGTGCGTGTGGTGTCGAGGTTGAATCCGAGTTTGCGTCACTGACGCTGACAGCAGAGAATGTCAACTGTGATACCTGTCACGCCGAGAACCCACACATCATCCACAAGCAGAAGATGGATGCCGGGAAGGTGACCTGTGAAGCGTGTCACGGAAAGGCGTTTGAGATTGGCATACCGCAATGCATCAAATGCCATTCGGGACCCATACACGAGGTGCATATCGGTAAAGTCAAGACCGAAGACTGCACCTTCTGTCACAAGGATCTTGATGGCGTGCACTACGACGTCTTCGGAGGCAAACAGCTCGTGTGCTCGCACTGTCACGGCGATATCATTGCCGTGCACGGAGAAGGTATGGACAGTTGCGTAAAGTGCCACAAGACTGCACCGGACATCGTTAAGCCGGTCAAATCGGCTGGCATGGCGATCACATGTCAGGTCTGCCACAAGTACGATGACGCTGCGACGATACACGGCGATCTGGCTGACCCGACCGGCTGCTACAAGTGCCACAGGAGCACCCCGAACGCGACGGTAACCGAGATACCGCACAACCTGCACCTCCCGCTCAACGTGGGATGTGAGATGTGCCATCTTGAGTCCGGCGTACAGATCACCATTCCGGAGTGTGGCAAGTGTCACGATGCCGTTGGCATACATAAGCTTTCGAAGATCGGGATCAGTGCCGAGGCAGCAGAATGTTCGGTCTGTCACGGAAAACCGCCAGAGAAGGAAGTGACAGAGAAACCAACCGCTGCGGAAGCAACTCCGACGGAGAAGGGTCCGGTAGAGGTGAAAGCGACAGCAGCTTCTGGCAAGAAGGTACCCGGTTTTGAGGGGCTGCTTGCTATGGTTGCGCTCGTCGCAATCTATTTGAGACGAAGACGTGAGTAAGATCGGGTAGGCTGAAACAACGCCTACTTTTTTTCATTTTTTGCAGATTCGTGTTCTATATGTTGTTTGGAGCCAGTGACAGCCATCCCTGAGCATCCAATACCGCACCAGCACAATTCATCTTGCGAGATCCCTGCAACGCGAACCGCCAAAGACCCCAAATCAAGTTGATGCCCATATACCCTCGTTCCATAAAAATCTTAAAGTAGAACCAGAGTCAGGTTTCTTTGATCGACATGCAATACGCCCCACACACAATCGAGAAAAAATGGCAGGAAAAATGGGACAGTGAGAGGATATTTCAGCCGGAAATATCAGACAAAGAGAAATATTTTATAACAATCCCGTACCCATACTTAAACGGCAATTTGCACGCCGGTCACACAAGAACTTTCACAATAGGCGACGTTGTGGCGAGATACCGGCGCATGATCGGATCAAATGTCCTTTTTCCGATGGCGTTCCACGCAACCGGAACTCCGATCATAGGTTTATCCGAATTGATCGCAAAACGCGACCCCGAAACGATGCGCGTCTACACCGAACTGCACGGCATACCAGAGGACGTGATTGCGGAGCTCGAATCTCCTGAGTCGCTTGTTGCGTACTTTGCAAGGGAATCCGAGGCTGCGATGCGCATGATCGGGTACTCCATCGACTGGACGAGGAGGTTCACGACGATTGACCCCGCGTACAACAGGTTCATCGAATGGCAGTTCAACAAGCTTCACGGGATGGGCTATGTTGCAAAAGGGTCACATCCTGTGCGGTGGTGCCCGAATGACGATAATCCTGTCGAGGATCACGATTTGCTTCGAGGGGAGGGCGCAAACATCCTTGATTACACGCTGCTCAAGTTCAGACTCAGACCGGACGGATCAGAAGGGTCTGATGGACCAGACGGATCGGAGGGGTCAGATGAGTCGAAATCGGAGCGGTGGATCCTCCCGTGCGCAACACTCCGCCCGGAGACCGTCTTTGGGGTCGTGAATCTCTGGGTGAACCCGGATGTTGTGTACGCAAAGGTCACAGTCGATTCCGAGCGGTGGATCGTGAGCGAGGACGCGTATCAGAAACTTCTGCACACCGACAAAGAGGTTGAGAGGATAGGGGAGATTGCGGGGAGGGCGCTAATCGGAAAACGGTTGAAAATCCTCTGATCGACCACGATGCCCTGATCCTGCCAGCAAGTTTCGTTGATCCCGCGAACGGGAGCGGAATTGTGATGAGCGTTCCAGCGCATGCTCCTTACGACTATCTTGCGCTAAAAGACCTCGACGGGGTGAACCTCACCGAGTACGGCATCTCTGATTCTGACATCTCCGGGATCGGGATGATCTCACTGATCGAGGTTCCGGGAATGGGCGAGTTTCCGGCTGTTGAGATCGTGAACGAACTCGGGGTCAAAGATCAGTCAGACCCGCTTGCAGAGCAGGCGACAAAACTCGTGTACCGGCGGGAGTTTCACAGAGGGGTTCTCAAAGAGAACACCGGAAAGTACGCAGGAATCGCTGTTTCGAAGATAAAGGACGTTCTGACCCGCGATCTCATTGAAGAGAATCTTGCAGACGTCTTTTACGAGTTCAGCGAACTTCCGGTTGTGTGCAGGTGCGGGGCTACGTGTGTTGTCAAGATGGTTCGAGACCAGTGGTTCCTCACTTATTCGGATCAAGAGTGGAAGGAGAAAGTATACGCCCATCTCTCCCGTATGCAGATCATTCCTGAGGAATTGCGCATCGAATTCGAGAACAAGATCGATTGGCTCAAGGATAAGGCGTGCGCAAGGAGAAAAGGGCTTGGTACGAGGCTTCCGTGGGATAACGAGTGGCTGATCGAGTCTCTTGCTGATTCGACGATCTACATGTCGTACTACCTGATCTCAAAGTATGTTGACCGACTTGACATCTCGAATTTGACTCCCGAATTCTTTGATTATGTGCTACTCGGTTACGGAAATGCCGAGGATCTGCCAGCAAACGGTGATATTGCAAAACAGATACGCAAGGATTTTGAATATTGGTATCCTGTTGATCTCAGGTCGTCAGGAAAGGATCTCGTCTCAAATCATCTGCTATTCTTCATCTTCCACCACGTAGCAATCTTTCCGGAGGAAAATCTGCCGAAAGGAATCGCGATAAACGGTTTCGTCTCGCTTGAAGGCGAGAAGATGAGTAAATCGAAGGGGCCGCTCCTAACGCTCAAACAATCGGTTGGCAAGTACGGCGCGGATGTGACCCGGCTCTACATCCTCGGGACTGCGGAGCACACGCAGGATGCGGACTGGCGAAATGAGGATGCGAAGAGCACGCAGAAGCAACTTGAGCGGTTCTACAACATTGCCTCTGATGTCTTCGGGATTTCGGGCGGGAGCAGAGACGCGGGTGCGAGAGAGGGCGGCAGCGAGCCGAAGATGATTGACAGGTGGATGATGAGCATGCTCCAGCACAGAATCGCGGAGACAAGAGCGGCTCTCGAGGTGCTCCGCACGAGGCACGCGCTCCAGAATGCGTTTTATCTGCTCATGAACGATCTCAGGTGGTATCAGCGCAGAGGCGGCGTCTCATCGCTTACAGGCGTCGTTGACGTCTGGATTCGACTGATGACTCCGTTCACACCGCACGTCTGCGAAGAACTCTGGGAGATCGGCGGCAGGGGCGAAAGGCGCGGCTTTGTCTCGCTTGCGGACTATCCAGTACCAGACGCAAACCTGATCGATAAGGTTGCGGAACGAGCCGAAGAACTGGTCAGACGCACAATCGACGACATCGAGGAGATTATACGGGTCGCAACGATAAAACCGGAGAAGATCACGCTCTTCACAGCCCCGGCGTGGAAGAACATTGCGTTTGAGCGAGTTCTTCTGGCGAAGCAGTCGGCACAGTCGGAAAAACTCGATATGGGCGCGCTGATTCCGGAGTTGATGCAGAACCCTGAGCTCAAGAGCCATGCGCGAGATCTCCCGAAGTTTGTGCAGCGGTCGATTACGGATGTGCAGCGATGGGGCGAGGACCAGGTCGCGGATTCTCTCGAAAAGCTTGACGAGCTGAATGTACTCTCCGAATCATCCGAATTCATGGAGGCTGAGTTCGGTTGCCCTGTTGAGGTGATTGATTCTGATGATGCAGGCGACGACGTTGATCCGCAGGGAAGAAGAAGGTTTGCAGAGCCTGGAAGACCTGCGATCTACATTATGGGGTGAAGAGCACGGAAGAGGGGGCAGAGGAGGTTGCGCAATTTCGAAGATCCTCACAATCGGGCACAGCACCAGATACCTCGTCTGCGCCGGAAAGCGCGCAGGATACACCATGTACTCGCTGGATCACTTCGGAGACTCCGATCTTCTGGCGTGCGCGGACAGATACGCACGATTTGATGGAATCACGAACGGCGACGAATTGATGAGCCATCTGGATCGATTGGACTGGGATTTTGATGCGATCATCCTCGGCGCAGGGTTCGAATACGCGGATCTGAAGGGGCATCGTGTGCTGAACAACCCGCCCGCAGTGATGCGGTCTGCCGGCAACAAGAGGTCGTTTGCAGCGGCGATGCAGAATCTTGGAATCCCGCATCCCAGGGTCTACGATTCCTATAAGATATGCGAGCTCGATTGCGATCATGCGATCCGGTACCCGGTCATGGTAAAGCCGGTCTACGGCGACGGAGGTGTGGAGAACTGGCTTGCGCACAGCAGAGCGGAGATTGAGGAGATCGAGAGGATCCATGACCGTGCAGCCGATGTACTGATTCAGGAGTATCTCGAGGGCGTTTCCGCAAGCGTTTCTCTGATCGCAACAAAGAGTGATGCTGTGGTTCTGGCAGTAAACGAGCAGCTGATCGGAACGCCGTGGCTAACCGCACACCGATTCGCATACTGCGGGAATGTGACACCATACAAAAGCGAATACGAGGAGGAGATGCGCGAGATCGCTCTCAAACTGGTTCTGAAACTGGGACTCGTCGGATCAAACGGCGTCGATTTCCTGATAACAGACGACGGTCCCGTTGTGATCGAGGTGAACCCACGATTTCAGGGCACACTCGATACAGTCGAATACGTCACCGGTGTCAGCGTCTTCGATGCGCACGTAAAGGCATTTTTGGGAGAGCTTCCTGATATCGGTCGGGAGAAGTCCCCCGAATCATGTTTTGCAGGACGGGGAATTGTGTTTGCGGATCGTAATTGCGTAATCGACGGGGTAGTGTCACAGAAACTTACGGCAGAAGCGATAACAGATATTCCAGTGGTCGGATGCACTATTCCAGCCGGAGAGCCGATAACGACTGTTTTTTGCACGGGGCACAGCCGGTCGCAGGTGCTGCAGAAGCTTGCGGCTGCTGCATGGCGAATCAGAAGGATGATGCCATGACAAGAGATAAGACACGTCTGATCAAACTTGAATCGGATGGATCGTGAACAACGGATAATCGAGACCGCACTCTTTGCCGCAGGCGATGCGGTCGGTCTGAACCGGTTGAGTGCTCTGATTGGCATGCCAGATGAGGACACGTTACGTATTGCGGACGATTTGATTGAGGAATACAGTAAGCGAGAGTCTGGAATCGAGATTGTGAGGCTGGAGAGTGAGTTTGGAGTTGGAGCCGAAGGCGAATCCAAATCCGGGTCTGCGCCTCCGCAGATCAGGTATCTGATGCGCATCAAATCCGAATATGCGGAATGTGTCAGATCGCTTGCCCCAAAGGAGCTTCCCGCGCCTGTTTTAAGAACGCTCTCGATGATCGCCTATCACCAGCCAGTGGCGCAATCAGACCTCGTAAAAGCCCGTGGAAACTCAGCTTACTCGCATGTACGCACCCTACTCGATCTGAGGCTGATAACGTCGGTTCCGAAGGGGCACACCAGACTGCTCATGACAACGCCCGGATTCGCAGAATACTTCGGCATGGACGCAGACGACCCGGAAGCGGTCCGGAGCGTGTTGAGTGCAAAAATGGCGTCACGGATCGGCGTAACTCCGATGTACGAGTCGCTTATGGGCCGGTGCGGGATTCCGTACGTTGTAGTCAATGCATACAATCCATCAGCCAACGACCTCGCATTGTTTGGAGATATTCGTCTGCTCGTGATCTCGAAGGGATACACGGACAAAGTCAGGCAGCATTTTTCCGGAGAGATCATTGAGATTGCGTCCGCGACCTTCGACGACCTGATAGAGTCGCTCTCGGCGATCAGCAGATACGGCAAAAAAAGAGACGTTTCGAAGGTTCTTTCCGAACTGGAAGAATTGAAAGAGCGGTACCACGAGAGATCGAGAAAGCTTAACACGAAACTGGAAGTCAGGGCAAAGCCAGCGACTGAAATGGCAGCGCACATCTTAAACGACCTCGGATTTGCGATATCGCAGACCGGAATACTGGTTGCGCCGGATTACCTCGGGATAGGCGACATCACGTTCCCGACACACAAAGACGCGCCGGATGACGTGATTGCCCGGATCTGCGCAAGATATGATGCGATTCTTGATTCGTTCGACGAGCGCGTCCGTAATAACACAGGGCTTCATTGAATCTGGCGTCGGATCGGTTTTTGTTCTTCATCGTCTGAACTGAACGAATCCGTAAGTTTTACCATCTTGCTCATCCCGTTATCGTATCTGATGATCAGTTTCCTGCACTCCAAATCCTGCAGCGTCCTCGAAAGCGTGGATTTCGGAATCCCGATCCGCGCAGCAAGTTCTGCCTGATTCATCTCTCCGCTGTCGTTGAGTTCTTTTATGATCCTCTGCTCGTTCCCTTTGAGGGCATTTAAGATATTCTCGATCTTACCCGGTTCGATCTCTAAATTTGAATCCAGAACTTGTGGATACGTTACAGCATGATCAAAAGTTTCAGGTCTGGCAGATAGTAGATAAAAGATACTTACCCCGAGCAGAAACGAAGATACTGAGATGATCAGGCAGTCCTTGATCGTGTAAAGATTCGGAATCTCCTTGAGCGTCGTTGACCCATCCTGAACCATGATCTGGACTGTCGTTGGGAGCAGCAGTTTATTGACGAGCATGAATGCGGATAAAACGAGCAATGCCGCAACCAGAAGAGTTTTTCCTTCGATTTTCATATTATCTACAAAAAATAAAAAGGTGAATTAAAATCCCCTATGGTTCTGCATCGAATATGCTGATGCCGTAGCCCATCCTGCTTGCATTGTCGCTCTCGTTGATCTCATAAGTCCCTGCGATGTATGAGCCGCCTGCCATCGTC
>Ga0136651_10002087_pt1 | contig 10989 bp, 9 predicted proteins | sample Mar14236cmmetaG_FD_94867 | JGI IMG/M metagenome (GOLD analysis project Ga0136651, IMG submission 94867) | Marine hydrothermal vent microbial communities from Guaymas Basin, Gulf of California to study Microbial Dark Matter (Phase II) - Marker... ...
ATCAAAGAGAGACTGTCCATTCTGTGAAAATCTGTTTGCTAAATACTGGATTCCCTCTTTCGAGGGAATGACATTTTCACAAGATCGGAATCCTGAGGTACAGTTTTATGGAATAATACAACCTCTGAATGTTCGGCGAAGACGAACTTCCGAGTGTTGAAGGAGAATTAATTCAATCGAAACATTCGGATGTCTGCAAGCAGACAATCAGAAGTTTCTTTGTCTTCCCTTTCGCAAAAACTGCCTAAAACTTCACCTCAATCCTCACTGCATATTCCAGGTCAGGAAGCGTCTTCACGTCCTTTTTTTGTGAAAAATACCGGGCATACGTTATTATATTTACATTCTGGAGTATATTGTAATTACATTGCCCCATATACATCAGCATTTGCTCATTACCACCTACATCACTTCCAATCGCGTGAACAGAGACATTCATAAGATCATTAATGATATATTGGAACGAGATAAAGAGATTATGTTTCCTCCATTCATTTTGGATGTTAGTATTTTTGTAATAGTATTCAGTTCTGAAAATATAGGTGTTTGCAATGGAATAATCAAGCCCGAACATGCCCTCGAAATATTTCTTTGAGAAATCATCAGCAAAATGCTCAACAATCTCTCCATATACTCCAAAGAAAGCATCTCCTTTGAAAGATAATCCTGTGATCAGTTCCTCTGCGCGATGCTTATAGATCGTATTTACTGCAATATCAAATCCCGAAGTATTGAAATAACCTCTTATCGCTGAGGAATACTCGTGGTGTTTTCTAGGAAATTCAGTCACCACATCCAGTCCCGAAAGATAGGAGAATGGAATTTTCACAGCTACGATATCACTTCCATGCCGCTCGAAATTAATGTTTGCAACATCAATAGTTGAAAAAACATCGATTGGTGAGAATACAACTCCCTTACCATAATTAATGATCTGCCTTCCAAGAGTAATGTCTGCATAAGGCAAATATACCGAGAGATATAATTTTCTGATATCCAGCAAGACGGGCGTGTTGCCATTTACAAAGAGCGGATAATATGGCATTGAGAGCGTGTCCGATGCTTCAGTTTGATCTATCAGGTTTTGAAATTGATCCGCGGTAAAACCTAAAGGAATGATAAGATCGAAATTGCCTTCAATCTTGCCAAAGCGTTTATTCCTGTTATGAAAATTGAAGCGGAAGGTGTTCATACCTCCAAATTTCAGGGAATCATCCCCATTTTCCAGATAGTGATGCCCATTTATATCAACAAAATTAGAACCCCAGATCTTCATACCTGTAGGTTTATCTGCGCTTTGTAATGCTGAGGTAAACATAATAAGTACGAAACAAATCACTAAATATTTTTTCATTGTATCTCTCTAATGCTGCAAACTTCTCAAGCTGAATATGTCATCAGGAAGATCGACATCGAAGACAATATCATCCATTATAAAAACCGTCTTACTATTCCTTCTCAGCTTATTGATCATTTCAGATTTTACCGGGAAATATCTATCATCAAATTGCTTGATCTCGAGTACATTCATCTCTTTGAGCAGCTTTCCTGATTTTGCATACATCTCCTCTTTCCATGTTATGAAATGTTCTTTATCAACCCATAATTTTCTGGAATAATAGGGCACATCCTTGACTTTGGCATTAAGTACCAGAACCCAGCATGGATGGTTCTGAATCGTGTCCTGGGCTTCAATTTCAACATTATATTTTTCTGATATTTTACTTGATTCAAGTGCATCCTCATATGAGAAGTCACTCCCCATCATTCCTTCTTTAAGCATGTGCCCTGAGATCTTCACAACTTCTTCCTCTATCGGGAAATATATCCAGAGTTCATCGTCGATAAGAAGATATTTTATGCCGTAATCTTCGGGATTTGTAAATTCTACCAGCGCTTTATGCCCTTCACTTTTTGCCTGTGACATAAGCTTCTTTGTCCGGATCTGATCATCAATATGAATGATCATTTGCCCCGTATATTCGATAGTGTTATAATACTCATTCTCGTCGATTTTCCTGAGAATTTCTTCTCCTGTAATGTTCTCTTCCTGTGCATTGAGAGTAATTGAGAACAGACACAGAAGAGCAATAATAATTATTATTTTCATTTAAACTCCCATAATAATTTATACACTTTTTAATGAATCCACGATCTTCATCTTTTCGGCTCTGCGCGACGGGATGAAGGAAATGACGGTCGAAACCGCAGTTCCTAGTAAGATCGCAGTGATAACGTTCATCACATTAAGTCTAAAATACACAATACTACTCAACGGCATATCTATCGAGCTGAGCATTTTTGAAAAGTCCAATCCGTGATAATGCAGAATAGTCACGATCCCAACACCAATAAGCGACCCGATTATGCTTCCGATAAATCCCAGGATCATTCCTTCAAATACAAACATGGATAAGACCTGTTTGTTTGAAAATCCCAGAGATTTTATAATACCGATCTCCTTTCTCCGCTCCAGCACGACCATCATCATGATATTAGCAATGATGAACGCACCAAGAAAAGCGATCACAATATAGTACCAGCCATAGATTTGAGCTGCCATTTCTATATAGAAATAATATGTACCGATCTCTGTCCATGACGAGACTGCAATTTCGTTATCTTTCAGCAAATTATTGATCTGCTCTGCGACCTTATCTGAATCATGATAATTATTCAACATTATTATTATCTGCTGGGTCTCTCCCGGCATCCTGAGCAGTTCCTGGGCGCTTATCAAAGGTATTTGAAACAGTTTTTCATCATACATGCCCAAGCCGGTTTCAAAGAGTCCCACAATTTTAAATTTCTTAAGATGAAGTGCATAATCACTGCCTTGTGTGAGCACATTGATCTCATCTCCGAGTTCATAATTGAGATCCTCAGCAAGCTTTTTCCCGATAATAGTTTCATTTTCGTTTTCGATATATCGTCCACCGGGAAGTACCGAGTTGTTGAGCATCAGAAGCTCTTTTTCTTTCTCGGGATCACCGGCATAGGCAATTGCAGTCTTGTTGTTTCCATCATGGCTGAGAAGTACTCCAAACACGATTCGTTTGGTCATTATGCGAATATTTTTATTTATCTCTTCATTCTGCGAGATTGTCTGTAATATCCTATCCGGATCTTTTATGTTTTCAGTTACAGGTTTGAACTTTGCCTTTTCTTCGAACTGATCCGTGGCAATCCTGATATGACCGGTTTCGTTTTTTGTGTAATTATGGACTAGATTATCGAGGAATCCGCCGACGAATCCCTGTAGAAAAACAATTAACATAATTGATAGAGTTACGGAAATGACTGCGAGAAGCGAACGGCGTTTGTTACGACCGATATTTCTGAAAGCAAATTTTTGTATAAATGACATGTTCCCTCCCTACACGTAGCGTATTGCTTTTGTGACTTCCAATTTTGAAGCCATTCTCGATGGCAGGTAACTTGCAGCAACAGCTACAACGATCCCAAACAGAAATACGAAAACTATCGCACCGATATTCCACTCTCCGTGCATCCTACCCCAATATGGTAAACCTGATGTTTCTAATGCCTTGAACTTATCAAGGGGAATTCCCACCAGTACAAAATAAATATTCGCTCCACATCCGATGGTCAAGCCAAGTATGCTCCCCAAAATACCGATGAAACCACCTTCCCAGAGAAAGAGAGTAACGATCTCTCCCCTTTTCATGCCCTGAGCTCTCAGCACTCCGATCTCTCGTATGCGCTCATACACGCTCATCAGAACCGAATTAAAGATCCCGACTGCTGCAATTGCAAGGATAATCAGCATGAATATCATCCCGAATGCCTTCTTTTGTTCGGTCAATTTCAGAAAACCGCTGGCTATTTTAAGAAAGCTATCGACTTGAAGTTCCGGAAAACGGCTTTGGAGTTTCGATTGGAGCTGCTGTACATCTTTCACAAACAAGTCGTATATCACTCTCCGTTCCACCGAGACATATAGTTCTGTAACAAGCCCTTCGAGATCGAGAAATCCATCAGCAGTTTCATAAGTGATCATAATAGTATTCAGATTGATATTCGGATCGGTTGTATTCAGCAATCCTACAATATAAAATTCATCAGCATTCCTGCTTTCATGTTTTGTGAGCGCATAAAGAGTGATATAATCTCCCTGCTGCACACCCATTTCCTCTGCAAGTCCTTTGCCAAGAATGATCTCATTTTCACCTTCATCAGAGAAATAATTTCCTTCAATATAGTTCATCAAATCAAAAACGGTCGCATCTGTTTTTGCATCAACTACTTGTCCTATTACCGGCATGGTTTCTTCCCAGTTGGAAAGCTGACCCAGGAATTGTGTTCTCGGAGTTACACCTGCAACATCCCCCTGCTGCTGAATGAACAAAGTGAGTTCCTGTACATTCTGCAATCCGTACTTAAGAGGTAATGACTCGACGTCATCTGCATATTCTTTTGTAGTAATTCTTATTGAAGAAGTACTCAATTCTATAAGATTATCAATATTCGCTCGATCCCAACCAGACATTATTGAATTCATCAGGATGAACATTGCAAGCCCCACAGCTATGACAAGTGCAGAAAGAAAGGTTCGGCGCTTATGTCTGCGAACATTCCGCCATGCGATCTTAATCAGCGTACCCATGGTTCTTCCTTTCATCTGATGCGATCAGACCATCCCGGAGGATTATCACACGTCTTGCATGCTTCTCCACAAGCGGATCATGGGTTGAGAAAATAAATGTGGTGTGGATTTCCTCATTCATCTTCCGCATCACCGAGATGATATCTTCAGACATTTCAGAATCGAGATTTGCAGTGGGTTCATCAGCAAGGACGACTAGAGGATTCTTCACCAGTGCCCGGGCAATAGCCACACGTTGCTCCTGTCCTCCCGAGAGTTCACGAGGAAATCTGTCTGCCATATCTCCGAGTCCAACTATTTCAATAATATTGGTTACCTTATCATGGATTTCTTCTTTATTAAATTTCTTTTCAATGATGAGTGGCAATTCGACATTTTCACGAGCCGTCAGCACAGGAATGAGATTAAAGGATTGAAATATAAATGAGATATTTTCTTTTCTGTAATTAGTTTTTTCCTTATCATTCAGTTCGGAAAGATCAGTTCCGTCATAGAGCACGCTACCTTGTGTGGGAGTATCAATACATCCAATTACATTGAGAAGTGTGGACTTACCGCTGCCGGAAGGTCCGACAATGGAAAGAAAATCTCCCTTTTCAATAAGAAGATCAATTCCTCTTAAAGCGGGAATGATCGTCTCACCTTTCATATAATTCTTCTTCACATTTACGAGTTCAAGTAAAGGCATTATTCCTCCTCGGAAAAAAATTGTTCGATCAAAGTACGATCTGCAAGTGAAATTGAGTTTTCTGCTGCACCGATGATCCGTTCTATTGCTCTTTCATAAGCTGCATAATTATCAATAAGAACTGAAATATCTTGTTTTTTCTCTTGAATTTCTATGATAATTTGTGAGAGTTTTATATTCAAATAGTTCGATATTGCCAGAATGTATTGGGCAGATTCCAGCGGGTATTCTGTCTCACACAATCCTTCATTATTTCCCTGTTTTATGAAATCTGCTATGATCGGAGCCAGCAGATCAATGCTTCTGGTGATCATTTTATGTCGCAGGATTATATTCTCTTCTCTGTTCATAACCCGAAGAAGTTCGAGCATAAACTCCTTTTTTTCCAACTTGATCTGCCCGATCACTTTAAAGGTCATATTGAATTTTTCTATCGCATTCATGTCTTCATTTTGAATAATAGGTATAACTGCTTCTCTCATCTGCAAAATCAAACGTTCAACAACTGCATCGAGAAGTTCGTATTTTGATTTGAAATAGTGGTATATAGTTCCTTTAGCGATACCTAAATGATCTATGATCTGATTGATCGAAGTTTTTTCATATCCCTGTGTATAGAATAGGGTTTGAGCCATATCCAGAATTTCGTTTTTTCTGATATCATGTTTCTTAACGATTCTTGCCATATTTATCCTTTTAATTATTTCGACCGACCGTCGGTCTATTTTTTATTAATGATATTTTTTTTGTCAAATTTATCATAAAAAAATTGACACAATTTGAGAAAACATCATTTTTTTTATCAAGATGAACTTGTTTTGACTGCTCGAGTTCGTGCTGGTTGTGAGATAGAATTTTTTAAAAATAAAACGACATGAGGAGAACTTCATGAAAAAAGGATTAGCAGTTTTTACAGCTTTGCTTTTAATTTCACCGATACTTTTTGCTACTAATGTATCATCTTTACTAGATCTCTATAATATAAGGGATGATTTAAGGGGTTCTTATACACAAACAACAAATATCAATTTGGCACCAACCAATCCTGCAAATGTTGCTGCATGGGAAAGTGGTACAAGCTATTCCGTCGATGAATATGTCCGATATAATGATGGAGGAATTGTTTATACATATATATGTATCCAAGCAACTTCATCAGAAAATCCAACGAATACTGATTATTGGAAAAAACTATGGGCTTCCGCATGTGGCTGGTTACCACTTGGCGATGGCACAACTCAATTTTCTGGAACTTTTAATGGAAATGGTTTTACAATTGATGATTTATACATTAACCGATCTTCCAATCTTAATGGTCTTTTTGGAGCGACTAATGGTGCAACAATAACGAACACAGAAGTAACAAACGTTGATATTACGGGAAATGATTATGTTGGCGGTTTGGTTGGTGATTGTGTGAATACAGATATTACAAAATCATATACAACAGGTTCTTTAACAGGAAATGATAGGATTGGTGGTTTAGTTGGTGATAGCAGAACAGGATCTTCAATATCACTAAGTTATAGCTCATGCAGTGTTTCTGGCGTATCAAGGATTGGAGGTTTTGTTGGCTTAAATTACAATGCTTCATCAATCGAAAATTGCTATTGCAGAGGATCAGTAGAACGTACAAGTGGGAATTCTGCATATTATGGTGGATTTGCCGGGATCAATAATGAAGCAACTATCAAAAAATGTTATTCTACTGGAGAAGTTATACCAAATTCAACTGGAAAAGGTTTTGTTGGTGCAGTAGCAGCATCCACGGGAAATTATAAGATGTTAGATAATTTCTGGGACAGAGAAACTTCAAAGCAAACTACATCAGCTGGAAGTACAAATAATAATAGTGAATTGCCAGCAGATAAATATACATACCAAATGCAGGATACATATACATTTACCGATGCTGGTTGGGATTTTGAAGGTGAGAGCACAAACGGAACAAATAATTATTGGGATCAATTCCCGAAAACAAATGACGGCTACCCCTATCTCTCATGGGAGGATGGTTCAAATGTATCCCTTCAGAAACCGTTCGGTGCTGGAACAAGTGTTTCTCCATATATTATAGCAAATTTAAATAATCTTTTTTGGCTTAGCCAAAATCAAGGTGAATGGGATAAATATTATTCCCAATCTAACAATATTGATGCATCTGATACTGAGAATTGGTATGACGGAGAAGGATTCAAACCTATTGGAAGATGGGAGGCAGAGAAATTTACTGGAAATTATGATGGTAATAATAAAACAATTGATGGACTCCATATCAATAGAGAAGTGTATTATCTTGGATTATTTGGACGAACTTATACCGGTGCAGAAATCTCCAATCTGGGCATCACCAATGTCTATATACGGGGTACTACTGCTGACCAAGGTTTGGGAGCTTTAATTGGTAGCGCATTTGAAACCACAATTGATAATTGTTACAGCTCTGGCTCAATACAGGGAAGTAATAACATGGGTGGCCTTGTTGGTTCTTTAGATAGAGATAATAACTCGGCTAGTGTTACCAATTGTCATAGTTCATGTACCGTGAGTGGAGATGACTATCTCGGTGGATTAATTGGACTAAATTACGGAAGTATAAGCAATAGTTATAGTACAGGGAATGTGAGCGGAGTAACGACCGAAGACAATGGAAGTTACGCAATCGGTGGTTTCATCGGTTCAAACCTTAACGATGAAACACCTAGTCAATCAGTTACCAATTGTTACTGTACGGGAAATGTTGAAAGTGTTAAAGGAGGAAAGTGTGGTGGTTTTGTTGGATTGGCTAGTCAAAATAGTATTATTAATAAATGCTATTGTACAGGTTCTGTAGATGCATATGATGATTTTGCTGGTGGTTTCGTTGGAGATATTGGATTTGAAGGAGTCGAGAATGCAGTAATTAGTGAATGTTACTCTTTAGGAAACACTAATGCAGATAATTATATTGGAAGTTTTGCAGGAAGACTTCGCTATTCGGTTACAATAAGTAACTGTTATAGTAAAGGAAATGTCGTAAGAAATTTTGGAAGTACAGATACAGATGTTGGTGGTTTTATCGGTTATATAGGTACAGGTACAGACACTAATCCTTGCACTGTTGAATATTGTTATTGTATTGGAACAGTCACTTATGCCACTTCTAAAGAAAATCCAACCGATAAAGGATTTGTGGGTTCAGAAGATGGAGCATCACATATCTATACAAGTAATTTCTTCGATCTGGGAACATCAAACCAAACAAGTGATGCTGTCGGAGCTGCAACAGGTAAATCTACATCTGATATGAAAACACAGTTAACTTTTACGGATGCTGGATGGGATTTTTCAGATACATGGTCAATTAATGCAGGATTTAATAGTGGCTACCCCTACTTGCAGGACAATAATACCCTCCCTGTCGAACTCTCAACCTTTACTGCACAATTTATCAACAAAACCCCCACCCTCTATTGGCGAACACAATCAGAATTAGATAATCTCGGCTGGTATGTGTACAGAAGCCAAATCGAAGATTTCAATACTGCATCGCAGGTGTCTGATTTCATCTCAGGATACGGCACAACCACACTTACTCATGATTACACTTATGAGGATTATATTTCTAATCCCCAGCAGAATGAAACTTATTACTATTGGCTGGAGAGTGTTGACCTTGGAGGAACGATACATCATTATGCCCAGGTTGCCGAACTCACGATCAATGATAATAATGATCCCGGGAACGGACAGATACCGGAACCAATTGTCTATGGACTTCAGCAAAATACTCCCAATCCTTTTAATCCTGATTTGTCATCAACAACGATACAATTCTCTTTACCAGAGCAATCACAGGTGAAGCTTGAACTTTTCAATCTTAAAGGACAGAAAATGATCACACTTTTTGATGGTTTTGAACAGCAATCAAGTCTCACATGGAATGGCCATAATTCCGCTGGAAAGAGCTTGCAGAATGGTGTTTATTTGATGAAGCTCATGGTAAATGGTCATCAATACGACACAAAGAAAGTACTTATTGTAAAATAATATTAACGATTTAACTGGAAAGCTCGAAGGTAACTCTTCGGGCTTTTCTCATTTTTGAAAAACGATTGAGTTAATACCTATAAATTCGTAAAGTGTTGAATAAGCTATCGAGCATCCTTTCTCCCTTTGGACTGCATTGACTATGTCAATGCTAAATCAACACAGCTGATTTACTCCATATTCATCTTCTTTGGACTACATTGACTGTGTCAATGTGAAATCGACGTAGTCGATTTATTCCATAATATCAAAATAGGTAAATAAAAACAAGGTATTTAGCATTTTATCTTTCATAGGGATGGGCATAGACGATCAGAACTTTCCTGATAGCTTCATTTCAGAATTGCTTATTAATTTCCTGACAACAAGTATTATATTGTTCTATCTATCGTAATGCGCTGATCCTGTTTTGTATTGCGGTCATTTCTCTTTCCATGTCGGGTATTTTCTTGTTTACGATTTCTCCCAACGCATTGAGGGTGTTTGACATACTTTGAACGACATCGATGATATTTTTGATCGTTTCGCTGTTCTTATCTGCTTGTTCTTCCAATTTTTCTAATCGTGTTAAGATTTCATCCATTTCTTCTCCATTCTTTTACAATATTTATTATGAATATTTAGGTTCTTTCTCCAGTCTGGGATTGAATAGCTTCTAATAATCTGTCCGGCTCATCAGTACCTATGCGGAAAATTTTGCCGTTAGTAAGTTTAAGCTCGATAGCATCGAGTCCTGCAACATTATACATTTGTCCGCCGGGAATAAGCCGAATACCAAAACCGTAATACCATTTATTCCTGACTTTTCCTGTGAATTTGATAGTGTTGATTGGGATTTTTTTTCTAATAAGACCAGGACCAAAAGCTACATAAATACAATCCTGATTTACCCGTACAGTTAAGGAATTAAATAGATATAATGCGCAGACCATTAATACCATCACAACCGCACCGATCCAATTAAAACCGAACCTATACATCAGGAAAATCATAAAGCAAATTACAAAGATAATGATAATGAGGAGGAGTAAACTCCTTTGTGTATGCTGATAAATATTCATGTTTTTCACCGACCTATTTCCCCGATACTGTGATCCCTTTCACCTGAATCCAGGGATAAATTTCGCTGCCGTAATCTATTCTCTCTTTAGAAATATTTGCAATATTTTTTATCATTTCTGCAAGATTACCCGCGATCATGGTTTCGTTCACGGGCTTGGAAATTTTGCCATTTTCTATAAGATAGCTGTTTTTTGCTACACCGGAAAAATCTCCGTTATCACTTGGATTTCCACCGGAAAATCTGCAAAGCAGTAATCCCTTATCAATCGATGAAACCATGTCTTCAAATGCGGTAGTACCCGGTTCAACAATATAGCATCCCCCGCTATTCACTGCTTTCGGCTTCCCTGTTTTGTTTGCTCCATATTGAGAAAGCAGGAAGGATTTGAGAACACCCTTATCAATAATGGTCATATTTTGAGCTTCAAAGCCATCTCTCGTGAAGAAGTAATTCTTTGCGATTTCAGGTGAGCGCGGATAGGAATGAAGAGTGAGAATTTCATTGGCTATCTTCTCATCCAATTTATCTTTGTAGATCGAGCTTCCTGAAATGAGAGAATAATCCGAAAGATAAGCTGTAATG
>Ga0136651_10002090_pt1 | contig 10979 bp, 10 predicted proteins | sample Mar14236cmmetaG_FD_94867 | JGI IMG/M metagenome (GOLD analysis project Ga0136651, IMG submission 94867) | Marine hydrothermal vent microbial communities from Guaymas Basin, Gulf of California to study Microbial Dark Matter (Phase II) - Marker... ...
ATGCAGAGCCACCGCCCGACCACCGGCGCCGCGCCCGCGAGCCCTCACGCAATCGGACAACCCCCGCGACAATCGCCCCGCCACCGCCACGCCGTGTTGAAACACGGCGCATCCGATTGCATGAACGCTCCGTTTTTAATGTAACGATGGCTTATAGGTTGCGCAATCCGGCAAAGATCAAATAAACTAAAACTAAAATCACCACAATGAAAAATGTTAACGAATTACACGCTATAGAGAACCAAAACCAGTTAAAGAAAGTAGAATAATAAAAATAGAAAATACCGAGTAAAATGGCAAATACGACAACTGAAAGAACACTGTGATCTTTAAGTGGTTTAAGTATTGGTTGTTCATATAACATGCAGCCTATAAGGATGAATATGAGGAAAGGTACAATTACAAGTATGATAAGTAATATATAATATATACCAAAGGCACCAAAAACCACCATTCCAAATAGAAACCCTATGAGGAGTAGTAGAGTTAATATCTTTTCACCGATGTTGGTTATGTCGGATACTTTGAGCATTTCTTTATCCCATAATTAATTAAAATATTATCATATATTAAACGATGGAATGTGTTTTTTGGATTACTGAATACTTCCATCTTTTATGTGTTTTGGCATGTTCCTGCGCTCATGGGGCTCATGTCACAGCCCACCAATCGTATTCGCGTCCATTGTTTTTAGCCGCCTCATAGATATCGTCATACACGACAGATGGTTCCGGAATGATAGCACCTGGATCAGGTTGTATGGTAGGATCATCACCTTGCACAAAGATGACAACGAAACCATCACCGCACACGAACGAACCTGTAGAGTTCTCGGCAGTCTCAATCGCGATCGGTGTACTGTTGATCGTCACAACAACCCAACTGTGCCGACCACCCGCACAGATTGACGCATTGAAACCCCTATTAGTGAGAAACCACTCGACATAAGCCGCCTTCTCACCGCAATCAAACACGCCATGCACCGATACTTTGTGTCTTCGGTTTTTCCTTCCATCAGCGACTTTCGTACCTTTATTATGAGTTGTTCCACCTCCGAATCTATTTTTCTATGAATATTCTTCGGTGCTCTGGACTCTTCCTTGAACCACTCTTTATCACTGCTTTTATCGAGGTTGTTGTATCTTCCAACCCATTTTTGCAACCATGACCTTGACCTGCCAAGACTTTTGCAGATTTTGGAGAGTCGTTCGCCCCTATGATATCGATTGACTGCATCGATACGCTCCTGCTTCTCTTCTGTATGTGTTTCGTTTGATTTTGCCATAACGCACTACAGGTGCGCTATGTTTTTTACGCTTGAAATTTCACAACTGTACGCGATGTGTTGAGCCTTTCCAGATACTCTCTTCTTTGAGATCCCGGAGATTTGGTTTTCCCAATGCGCTTGTCGTTGGATGGATGTGAAGATGTTTGAATGACATTGTACCGCAAGCATTGATGTGAGAACCATCGATTGTTCTGCCGTCTTTACTGAGGTAGGTCTTAGCACTTCTCAATCCTAACCGGTGAGAGCGGATAAGTTTCGCCAAACGGGGCGAATACCCATCAGGATAGTGGACCTTAAAGTAATATAGCTCGTGTCTAACCGGGTGAATAAAGTAGAGCAGGTACCAGACCAAATCGCGGTCAATTTGGTCTTTTGATAGATTCTGAAACAGTTTATCGAATTCATCTTTCATCCGAGCCACACAGTCTGGAACTAATTTACGTAGGGTGGGAATCGTTATAGAGTTCCAATTACTGGAGAGAAGATTGAATTGGTTCTGTTTTTGGCATTCGCCTATATTCCTACTTTTCAGCCAATGAATAACCTCTTCGTGACTCTTGAATCCCCCAGCCCATCTACGATACTCTTCCTGACATTTAGCCAAATCACATGCCATCTGTTCAATAGTCTCATCAACATCAATCTCATCGATATTTGAAGTGTGTGCTTTGGCTGTGGGATTATTAATAAGATCGTCCATCGTTCTCTTCCCCGACTCTGATTCCCAGTCATAATCTCCATGCTTTATCCGTATCAAGGTCATTCCGTTGCGTGTCGCGAGTATGTCCCGAATACTGTCATAGAATGCTCTTTTTTCATCCCGAGATGGGTCTTTCTTATCTGGATCTTTTGCTTTGATTCTGTTGCACTCATCTTTCCAATATCCTGTATCAAACGCAAAAGAAATGTTTTCGGGATAAAAGTCAAAAGAAACGGCTCTCGGCTCTGTAAAATGCTGCTTTTCATCATATTCGATGATCAGGTTTTCTGAGGGGATGAAGAAGTCGCATTGTAATTTCCACCCCGGTGTGGAAAAGTTCTCGTGACCACGAAATGAAACCAGAGCTTCACATATTCCTGACAAAACATCATTCATGGACGATTGGTCTGGCACAACCAACCAATCAAACGTTGCTTCAGTATCGACGTGCCCAAACAGTTGCTCCAAGATGTTCTTCAGTGCATTTTTCTGCTTCTGAGTATCAGAGATGGTTGGTCGAATGGGTGGTTCAGTGTAACTATCCTTCAGAATCTTTCCACCGTGTTAAACTGAATATCCTAACTTCTCGAAAAACTGCGCAGTCTCTGCCCCACCTGAATACTCATTAAAACTCAATTTATGCCCTGTTGCGATTTCGTACGCCAATCCTCGAATGAATTTGGCTGGATAGTGTTCACCATCGAGAATGAGAAATGTGGTTCTCGCCGGATGTGTTGGGCGATTCTCTTCAGCATCGTATCGGCGACATGCTTCTTTTATATGGTTTTTCAGAACTCTTGACCAATCTATAGCCATAATACTACCCCCCTGCCCTGACACAACTCCGTATAACTTAACATCGAACGTTGCGGCATAAAAAGCTCTCGGTAAAAATATTGGGAAATCACAATATGGGCTTCGCAGGGAAATGATTAAAACTTGGTAAGTAGAATGAAAAATTGGGTGTGAGTATAGAGATGTGACAGACGAGATGTTTCATCCGTACTACCTCATTGTAACATGCAAGAACATTTGGTGAAACAAAGAGGCTACCAAAAGATGAGAAGAGAAGACATTAAACCCAATATAATCGTCAGTGGACCCATTTTTTCCGAGCCCGTAGGGGTAATTACAGTTGTACCGATGGGTGATGCGATCAAACTCATCGGGAAGGGGCTTACAACAGGCAAGGTTCATGAACCGATCCTTAACGATGAACAACTCGAAACACTTGAGGCAACTCCTGAAAAAGAACCGTTTGATGGTGATCCTTCACATTTTCGCCTTGGTATTGAAGCGTTGAGACTCGGTATGGCTTACGAATACGATCCTTACTTCTCTCTGTCTATCGCACGGGTTGAGCCTCTTCCTCACCAGCTGGAGGCGGTCTATGATTATTTTCTGACTCTTCCACGCATCCGTTTTCTTCTGGCTGACGACCCTGGGGCAGGAAAGACTATAATGGCAGGGCTTCTCCTGAAAGAGATGAAAATTCGTGGTCTTGTTGAAAGAACACTTATCGTGACTCCCGCAAATCTTTCATTCCAGTGGCAGCGTGAGATGTTGGATAAATTCCACGAGAACTTTGAGATTATCCGTAGCGATGTGCTCCGTGCCACTTACGGATCAAACCCATGGCAGGAGAAGAATCAGGTCATTACGTCGATCTCATGGGTTTCCCGTATTGAGGATGCAAAGGAGAGCCTTCTCTCGTCTCACTGGGATCTGATCATCGTGGATGAAGCGCACAAGATGAGTGCATATAGCAGGGATAAAAAGACGTTGATGTACCGTTTAGGTGAGAACCTGTCATCGATGACCGATCACTATCTGTTGATGACGGCAACACCGCACAAGGGGGACCCTAAGAATTTCTGTCTTTTTCTGGAACTGCTGGATCGGGACGTTTATGGTGATGTGGCGAGCCTTGAAGAGGCTATGCGGCGTAATCATGCTCCTTTTTATCTACGGCGTACTAAAGACGCCTTAGTTACTTTCCCCGATCCGGATACGGGGGTGGTTAAGAAAATCTTCACAAACCGCGAAGTACGGACTGTGGAATTTAAGATCGATGACGAAGAGTACGATTTCTATGATGCCCTGACGCGTTATGTGGAGGATCAATCAATAAAAGCATCACAGGACGATTCTCCGCGGGGCAGGGCGATGGGCTTCACGATGGCTATGCTTCAGCGGCGATTTGCGTCCAGTGTTTATGCGGTGCGCCGTAGCCTTGAACGGATGCGCGATAAGCGTCAGAAGATTCTCGAAGATCCGGAAGCGTACCGGCAGGGGCAGATAACAAAGCGCCTCCCTGATGACTTTGAAGACCGGACGAACGAAGAGCAGCAGGAAGTTATCGACGAGCTGGAAGGTGTGGTTGCGTCTGTTGATCCGGGCGCACTGAAGGAAGATATTATGCAACTCACCAGACTCGCGGACCGTGCTATGGTACTGGAAGAGAGGGAAGTAGAATCCAAACTCATCAAACTAAAAGAGGCGATCACAAAACAGGGAATCTTTGAGGATCCCAAGATGAAACTTCTCATCTTTACAGAACATAAAGACACTCTCGACTATCTGGTTGAAAAATTGCAGGCGTGGGGTCTAACTGTGACTCAGATCCACGGAGGTATGAAGATTGGGAATCAGGATACTTATGGAACCCGCCTTCATGCTGAGCGAACGTTCCGGGATGATGTGCAGATTATGGTGGCAACAGAAGCTGCCGGAGAAGGTATTAACCTCCAGTTCTGCTGGTTTATGATCAACTATGATATCCCGTGGAATCCGATGAGACTGGAGCAGCGCATGGGGCGAATCCATCGTTATGGTCAGGAGAATGACTGTTTAATCTTCAACTTCGTTTCTACCAACACAAGGGAAGGACGCGTTCTGCAGAAACTCTTCGACCGCCTGAGACAGATCGAAGCAGATCTGGACCCAAAAAGAACCGGAAAAATATTCAACGTTCTTGGGGATGTGTTTCCTTCAAACCAGCTGGAACGAATGTTACGGAAGATGTATGCCCGCAGCCTCACGGAGGAGGCTATCAAAGACCGCATAGTTGAGCAGGTGGACACAGAACGCTTCCAGAGGATAACAGCCTCTGCACTGGAGGGGCTTGCAACGCGGGAACTGAACCTTGCGGCTTTGATTGGCAGAAGGGCGGAAGCAAAAGAACGGCGGTTGGTTCCGGAGGTTGTCGAGGATTTCTTTGTTCATGCTGCACCTCTTGCTGCCATCAACCCAAAGGAAGCGAGAGGGAAAGAGCATATTTACCGCATCGGACGCATTCCACGGACGCTCTGGCAGATCGGAGAGCGGCTGGAGCATCGTTTTGGAAGACTGGGACATGAGTATAAACAGATCATCTTTGACAAGGAATACCTGAAAGATGATCCAACGCTCGAATGGGTAACTCCAGGACATCCTCTGTTTGAGTGTGTGCGTGAAGAAGTGTTGCAGCGTGTGCAGAACGACCTGCGGCGAGGTGCGGTCTTCTATGACCTCCACCGTAAAGAACCTGCCAGACTGGATGTTCTCTCAGCCGCAATTCGAGATGGGCGCGGAAAGGTTCTGCACCGTCGTCTGTTTGTGGTCGAGACTGCCATGAACGGAATGATGACGGTCAGACAACCTACCATCTTTCTGGATATGGTTCCTGCGTCGGGCAACACAGACACACACATCCCGGATGATACCGGACTTCCGGATCGTGACCAGATCGAACACACCCTCATCAATGATGCGCTCCAGCCCCTACTTGAAGAAGTAACCACAGAACGCGAGAAAGAGATTGAAACGATCTCATGCCATATTGAGATCAGTCTGAGCGCTATCATTGACCGAGTACAGTGCCAATTCGCAGAACTCGTTTCCGCAAAGGAATCCGGTTCAACAGAGCAGGGTCTTGACGGACGAATCAAACAGTTCGAGGATCGTCTCTTTGAGTTGAACGGTCGTCTGGAGGGGCGGCAGGAAGAACTGCAACATGAACGTCACTGCACCATTGATGATATCAGGCATCACGGCAGGGCATGGGCACTGCCACACCCGGAGCGTACCTCGCCAGAGATTGCGCCCATGGTTCGCAATGACGAGATTGAGAAGACTGCGGTTCAGGCGGTGGTTGCTTACGAAGAGGCGAGGGGCTGGAAGGTGGAAAGCGTGGAGGCTGATAACCGCGGCTTTGACCTCATATCCCGCAAGCCACATCCGGAAGATCCACAGACCGCCATCGAAGTCCGGTTCATCGAGGTTAAGGGACGGGGGGCTGTGGGCGAGGTTGCACTTACTGCCAACGAGTATAAGACAGCCGAGAGATTGAAGGAGGACTACTGGCTTTACGTTGTGTTTAACTGCTCAACAGAACCGGAGGTTCACACTGTTCGGGATCCGGCGCGGCTTGGGTGGGAGCCACTCGTTACGATTGAGCATTATTATATGGGCTCGGATGAGATACTGGAGGCAGAGAAATAATGGCAAAACGCATACATGAGATTCGTGATCCTATCCACAACTTTATCCGTCTCGATTCCGGCGAACGTAATGTACTTGATTCCCGTCCATTTCAGCGACTACGCTATATTCATCAGCTTGCTTTGACGTATCTTGTGTATCCCGGAGCAACACATCGAAGATTCGAGCATTCTCTGGGCGTGATGGAACTTGCCGGACGGGCTTATGATATTGTGACTGAGCCTGATAATATCCACGAATCCATCAGTACAATTGTTCCCCCACATGATTCATACGATCACCAGTACTGGCGCCGTGTTCTTCGCATGGCAGCGCTGTGTCATGATATGGGACATTTGCCGTTTTCCCATGCGGCTGAGAAAGATTTGCTTCCCGACGGCTGGGATCATGAACGCCTCACAATAGATATCATCCAAAGCTGCGAGATGGAATCCATCTGGAAGGATCTCAAAATCCAACCGGACGATGTTGCCAAATTGGCGGTCGGTCCCAAGAAATACAAGGATGCCACTTTCAGTGATTGGGAGATCCTCCTTTCCGAGATAATCGTTGGCGATGCATTTGGCGTGGATCGAATGGATTACCTGTTGCGTGACTCCCATCATGCCGGTGTCGCTTATGGAAAGTTCGATTATTACCGGCTCATCGATACGATCCGTATCCTGCCAAGAGAGTATGAAGATTCTACAGAACCCACGCTGGGTATAGAAGAAGGGGGCTTGCATTCGGCTGAATCAATGCTCCTTGCCAGATATTTCATGTACATGCAACTTTACTTCCACCATGTCCGGCGAATTTATGATATTCACCTGAAAGACTTCCTTAAGGCATGGCTTTCCGACGGATACTTACCTGTTGCACTTGATGATCATCTCCAGCTAACCGACAACGAGGTGACCGCAGAGTTGCAGAAGGCAGCAAGAGATGAAAAGCATCCCGGACACGATCCTGCGAGACGTATAGTCAATCGAGAACATTTCAGATTGTTGTATCATCGAAATCCTGACGATCTTCGCAAAAATCCCGATGCTGCCGAGGCAATCTTCGATGCCGCATGTAATAAGTTTGGAAGGGAAACTGTGCGGTATGACTCATACGAACAGAAAAGGAGCGTTCTCGACTTTCCCATACTCGACAACGATGGTCGCATAGTGTCATCTCAAGCAAAATCGGTTACATTAAAGAACGTTCCCATCGTTGCAGTAGACTACATCTTTATCAGCCCCAAATATCGTAAGAATGCCGAAGACTGGTTGAAACAGAACCGTGAGATTATAATTACCCAGAAAGAGGAGGATGAATTATGAAGAGACGACAGCGTGATGCAGTGCTGCTATCGGTGATAGAGAATCTTGGCGCAGAAGGAAGCTGGTGCGGCGAGACCCATATCCAGAAGGCGACATACTTTGTTCAGGAACTGCTCAAAGTCCCACTGGAATTTGATTTTATCCTGTACAAACATGGACCGTTCTCATTTGATCTGAGCGATGAGATTACAGCGATGCGAGCAGATTATCTTCTCGGATTAGAGTCCCGCCCATATCCTTACGGACCCAGTATCGTTCCTGGCGAGAGCAGCGAAATGATCAAAGAGCAGTTTTCAAAGACTCTGGAAAAGTACAAACCAGCCGCGAAATTCGTTGCAGACAAGTTTGGAGATAAAGGGGTGGCTGAGCTTGAGCGCATATCAACAGCACTGTATGTGACGCTCACAGGAGGTGTGGGTGGCAGCGTTGAGTCACGTGCACAGCGCATCCACGAACTCAAGCCGCATGTTGATATCGATAAAGCCCGCGAGGCTGTGAAGATTGTGGATGAGATCATCAAAGAGGCACGCGAAGTACAGGTAACATGAACCAGTGCCCCGCGCTTAATCGAGGTGAAGCTCCCCATCAAGAAGATCGGCGCACACGCCTGCTTGCCGCATGCAGGTCACTTTCACTACGCTCTTGGATTATGGTTAATAATTCTTGGCAATACACGTAGTAAGGGTGAGAAATGAATTTTCTGAGAAAATCCACAAAGAAGGCTGATTAAAATGATCAGAGTGAAATACGCAAAGTGCACTATGCTGGATGGATCAAACAGAGAAGTAGTCCAGAAAGTATCCGATGGCTCAATCATAACCCGTTTTGATAAAACGCCTGTACCCAAAGAACCTACTGACGTGGTATGTCCGCATTTTCTGGAGTTGAAGTGGGCAAATGGCTGCCCATATAACTGTGCATGGTGCTATCTACAGGGGACGTTCAGGTTTACTGGAAAGCAACCGAGAATAAAAGACTACGATAAAATCCTAAAACATGTAAAAACATTCCTTAACAATGGGTCACAACCGGAGATACTTAATACAGGTGAACTTGCGGACTCGTTGTTGTCAGAAGGCACTGATGATCCTTTTTCAAAATTTATTATACCCACCTTCGAAAAACAAAGCAAACATAAAATTTTATTCGTAACAAAATCAACTAATGTCAAAAATCTACTGAAGATCGATAAACACGACACCGTGATAATGAGTTTCAGCATGAATGCTCTGCCAGTGGCTGCTCGTTGGGAGAAAGCACCGGATGTAGAGGACAGGATCAAAGCGGCAAAAAAGGTTGCGGATGCTGGCTATGAGGTGCGGATAAGAATAGATCCGATGGTTCCTGTATTTGAATGGGAAGGGCATTATGTGGATCTGGTGGATAGAATATTTAGAAGTTTCATGCCGGAAAGGATAACATTCGGATCACTCAGAGGGCTTCAGAGCACGATAAATAACTCCAGTGATCGGTCATGGGTTAGATTTCTATCAGAACGATCGAACTGGGGTAAAAAGATAGATGCTGATACGAGGTATGCGATGTACAAAAGGATTATAGATCATCTGGAAGAGAGTTATGGTTATCGCAATGTTGCACTGTGCAAGGAAACCGTGGATATGTGGAATCGACTCGGTATGGACTACAGGAAGATAAGGTGTAATTGTGTGTGGTGAAAGGTGATGGTTGATATAGAATGGTTGAAGCGACATCTTCAAAGATTGTTGCCCATGTCAGATCAACTTTCCAGCATATACCCAGAAGTCATCTACGAAAAGAGGGGCTGGGCAGCTTTAAAGTTGGTATGTCTGATGTTTTATGCTGATGTTTATACAAAAATAATTCCTAAATATTATGATAAGATGATTTATATAGATCTTCTGGCTGGTCCAGGGATCAACAGAGTAAAAGAAACGGGAGATTTGATAATCGGATCTCCGATCATAGCTGCTACAATGGAGCCTCCCTTTGACCGGCTTATTTTTGTCGAGAATGGGGTGGATAGGTCTGAAGCTTTGGAGTGCAGGTTGAGTTCAGTGCTTGATAGAAGTGTGTTCAGCGTGTACAACAAAAAATGTGATGAAATTATAGATGAAATTATAGATGAGAATTTATCGGTGGGACGATGCCATTATCTTGCCTTTGTTGATTGTGAGGGATTAGATATCGCATGGGATACCGTTGAAAAACTTTTACAGTATGATGGTGACTTTATTTTTAATTTCCAAACATCAGAAATAAATAGAGTGCTTGGTGCTTATAGACAGGGGACTGTGAGTGCTGAAACGATGTATAACTTTTTTGGGGATGTTGACCTGAGCCAGGCAAGATCTGGTGTTGATTTACTTCGAGAGTATAAAAATAATCTTAAAAAGCATCGAGATATTGTGGAAGATATAACTATAAAAGGTGGTGGTAAATTCGGTAATTTCTACTATGACCTGATATTTGCAACGAAACGAACGAAAGGAGGGAATCCGTGGTTTTTTAATTCTGTAACACCTCTCAAATCTTGTATAGAAACGCACAGTGGCGAAGCCGTTCAGATGGCACTCGATATTTTAACTGGGCGACAAATGACACTGGACTGGTTTATTTCGGAAGATGATGAACATGACCCGCATCAAAGAGAGTTATCCGATTTTTAGCTGAGGAAGCGGTGTAATATGCTGCAAGATGTTTTCGCACGCGATTCAATCACGGAGGTGCTCTGCATTCCGTTCAGCGCTCTAAATCAGCCGCTGCAATTCAGAAGCGGATCAGGGCTATCAGAACTTATGGGACGGTGAAGGCGGTGGACGGGATCATCAAAGCACGGAACCAGTACCCCAAACGCTTAATCGAGGTGGATCTCCCCATCAAGAAGATCAGCGCACACGCCCGCCGCGAGAAGAGCATCCGGCACGGACACATCTCGACGCTTCACATCTGGTGGGCACGGCGCCCCCTTGCTGCGTGCCGGGCTGTGATCTGCGCCGCGCTCTGGATCGATCCTGCTGACCCGCTCTGCCCTGACGAGTTCAGAGAGGCGGCAGGCGAGATCATGCGGAAATTCTGGGACCCGATGGGCTTGCAAACCCGGGATCTCGATGACCCGCTGGAACTTCGCCGCGCTCTCCTTGATTTCATTGCCGACTTTGCCAACTGGGACAACTCAACGAAGAAGGAGTATCTGGATGCCAGCCGGGCGCTGACACAGGCA
>Ga0136651_10002091_pt1 | contig 10978 bp, 8 predicted proteins | sample Mar14236cmmetaG_FD_94867 | JGI IMG/M metagenome (GOLD analysis project Ga0136651, IMG submission 94867) | Marine hydrothermal vent microbial communities from Guaymas Basin, Gulf of California to study Microbial Dark Matter (Phase II) - Marker... ...
AGGTAGGGATAATGAACAGAGTAGCCCAGGTTGCGTTGGGCATTGGCCTGCCTTGGCAATTTGTAATCAAATACCTGTTGGTACAATTGACAGGCCAGTCCAGAGCAATCAATGCCTTGATGAGAGTTGCCACCGTAGCGGTAGGGCGTGCCTAACCATTGCTCTGCGGCCTGACGTAATTGATCAGCCTGTGCGGAAGGTATGGTCGATTTGCCATGTGTAGTGTATTTGGCAGCACAGGAGGAAAGTAAAAATAAGGTTAATCCAAATAGGAGCAATGTTTTTTGACGGAACATGCTACCATTGCCGGTTTTGAATAAACTGTGTTAGTTCACGCAATTTGTCATTGAAAGTATTTTGAGGTAGTTGCTGCAAAGACTCAAAGGCCTGGTTAAAATAAGTAAGGTAAAGAGTCTTTACCTCCTGTAACACACCGCTGTTTTGCAGTTCATTTTTAAATTGTTCAAAGCTAAGTGTTGAAAGATCTTTATCTGATTTTTCCCTAAGACGGATGGAAAGAATGGTTTGTTTATGCATCTGCCAGTCACTGCCAACCTTTTTACCAAGTTTTTCCTGGTCAGCCATGATGTCCAGCACATCATCCTGAATCTGGAAAGCCATGCCCAGTGCATAGCCAAAGGATTTAAAAGCGAAAATCATCTCTTCCGAAGCTTGGGCTGAAAGGGCTCCCAATTCACATGATAATTCAATCAGTACCGCCGTTTTACGACGAATCATTTCCATGTATTGTTCTTCGGTTACCTGTGACTGGTTTTCGAACATTTTGTCCAGGCCCTGCCCTTCACAAATGATCAGCATAACGTCGGTAAATCGGCGCACCATGGTCATCACGTCGCCCTGCGGACACTCCAATAATTTTTTATAGGCCAGGCCCATTAAACCGTCTCCGGCCAGGATGGCTGTGGCCACATCCCATTTTTTGTGAACAGTGGGTTGCCCACGGCGCAATTCGTCATTGTCCATAATATCGTCATGCACCAGGGTAAAGTTGTGTAACAGTTCAACCGCCAGGGCCGGGTAAAAAGCCGTGTTTAACTGACCACCGCAGGTTTGATTGGCTAAAATAGTCAATAACGGGCGGATGCGTTTACCCGGTAAACGTAATACGTACTGGATGGGATCATAAAAAATCGGGATTTTTGGGTCAATCCCGATGGCCAGTAAACGAGTCTCGAATTGTTCGAGCAAGGGCTTTAAATTATTGAAAAAGATTTTAGATTGTTCGGTCATTAGTACTCAAAACGATTTTTAATGATGTCAAAAATCTCTTCACGTGTTTGTGCTGCCAGTAACATGTCGCGAATCTCTTTCTTTTTTAGATTACGGGATATGACGGCGAGAGTTTGAATGTGAGGGCCAGAAGTATCGCGAGGCGACAACACCAAAAAAATTAGATAGGCCGGTTTACCATCCAGCCATTCAAAATCTACACCCGATTTTTTAACGCCAAAAGCGATTTCAAGACTATTGACGCCATCGGTTTTGGCATGTGGAATGGCCAAACCATTTTCTAAGCCAGTACTTAGATAGCCCTCGCGAGCCAGGACGTCTTGTAAAGCCACTTCACGATCTACCAGACGCCCGTTTTTGTCCAAAAGATCGAGCAATTCTTCGATGATTTGAAATTTCGTCTGACCTTTTAAATCTGGTTCAATGTGCTCAACCGGTAAAAATTCATATAGTTTCATATTACCTCCGTTTTCCTAAAATATCAAAATTTATTCAATAATAAAAATTTTGTCAAAAAATTAGTGATTTTTTTATTGTCGGAACGTTCTAAAAAATTTTTATTTGGTTCATTTAATTATTAGCTTTAAACTTTTTAAGCAAGAAATGAGGTAGAATCATGCTGAACATGTACGAGATTATCAAGAAAAAGAGAGATGCCCAGGCGTTAACCGCTGAAGAGATTGAATTCGCAGTTAATGGTTATACAACCGGCCGTGTGCCAGATTATCAGATGTCAGCCCTTTTGATGGCCATGTTTATTCGCGGCCTGAATGAAGAAGAATCCCATGTGTACACCGAAGCCCTGTTAAATTCTGGTGAACGCATTGATTTGAGTGCTATTCCGGGTATTAAGGTTGATAAACATAGCACAGGCGGCGTAGGGGACAAGGTGTCTATTGTCCTGGCCCCATTGGTTGCAGCAGCCGGTGTTCCGGTGCCCATGATTTCTGGCCGGGGATTGGGGCACACCGGGGGTACGTTGGACAAACTGGAAAGCATTCCGCAATTCAGAGTAAATCTCGAAATCGATGAATTTAAAATTATTTTAAAAAAAGTCGGCGCTTGTTTAATTGGTCAAACTCAGACCATTGTGCCGGCTGATAAAAAGATTTACGCCTTACGTGATGTAACAGCCACCATAGAGTCCATTCCATTGATTACCGGCAGTATCATGAGTAAAAAAATCGCCGAGGGCATTAATGCCCTGGTGTTGGACATCAAAACGGGTTCAGGAGCTTTCATGCGCGAATATGATCAGGCTCGTGAACTGGCCCGCCAGTTAATCCAAACCGGCGAGCGCTTTGGGATTAAAACCGTGGCTTATCTGACCAATATGGATCAACCGCTGGGGCAAACTGTGGGCAACTGGCTGGAAGTGATGGAGTGTATGGATGTTTTAAACGGAGCCGGCCCGCAAGATTTAATTGATATTACCGTTACCTTAGCTGGTGCTATGATCTTTCTTGGAAAAAAGGCCGAAACAATTGAACAGGGCAAACAGCTGGCCCGCGAATTGCTGCAATCCGGTGCGGCTCGCGAAAAATTCATCGAAATTGTCAAGGCACAAAACGGCGATCCTTACTTTTTGTTACAGCCGGATAGCTACCCACAGGCCAAATATCAGGCAAAAGTGTTGGCTGAAAAAGACGGTTATATTCAACGTATCGATGCGCTGGAAACAGGTTTAAGCGCCGTAATGCTGGGCGCAGGGCGTCAAAAAGCCGAAGATCAGATCGATCCCAAAGCTGGCATTGTCATCCATAAAAAAGCCGGCCAGCAGGTAAAAAAAGATGAGCCGATCATGACGGTTTATTCCGATAAGGAATCTGTGATCAAGCCGACAGTTCAGAGATTGCAAAAGGCGGTAAGTTACGCGGATGAAAAGCCGAGGGCTGAACCATTAATTTTCGAATTTTTGGATAAAGACAGTTTTTAAAGCATGGGGCGATTAACTAAAAAACAAAGGCAGCGCATCCGGTATTTTTTGAAGGCTAAAACGGCCATTGATCAAAAAAAAGAACTGATTCACAGTGGGGATGTGCCCCAGTACATTGCAAAACACATTCCTTTCATCCGCAAGTTAGCTAAAAATATTGATCAATTATTAATTGTCAGCTCCTTTGTGGAACCGCCTTTAAAAACGGGCTTAATCGATCGGTTTCTGGTTTTGGCAGAGCTGGAGCAGTTAGACGCTTTGATTTGTTTGAATAAAATCGATTTATTGGATAATGTAGCCAAAGCAGAAGAAATTGCCGAAATATATCGTAGAATTGGCTATCCGGTATTTTTAACATCTGCTAACAATGGGCAGGGCATTCAACCGCTATTTGATGCTTTGAAAAACAAGGTCACTGCACTGGCCGGTCACTCCGGCGTAGGCAAGAGCAGCTTACTGAATGCAATGGTACCTGAATTGAAAATCCATGTCAATGAGGTGAGTCCTTCTACTAAAAAGGGCCGGCACACCACCACACGCATTAAAGTGTACGAGCTGGATGAGCAGACACGAGTGATTGATTTACCAGGCATTAAATTGCTTGATTTTATTGACATTCACTATTCAGAAGCGCGCCTGTTTTACCGTGAATTTGAAGCTTTGGCTCCTTATTGCAAGTTTAACGATTGCCAACATATTACCGAAGATCAATGTGCGGTCAAAGAAGCGTTAAAAAAGGGACAAATTCATCCGCTGCGCTATGAATCTTACTTAAACTTGGTGGAATCGCTTAAAAACTTTGGCTGACGATTAATAGCTACCACTTCAATTAGATTTGTGGAATTACCTTTCGAGCATTATGTGTAAAGTTTTTTCATGTTGTAAGGATTGCGTTCCCACGCTGGATACGAGTGGGGCGCAAGGACACGGACAAATCGATGCTAAAATCAAAAATCTTTTAGACCTTCAACCTATTAATCCTTTTTAAAGAATTCCTTTAAAAATAAAAAATTTTAAATTCGATTTTTTTGAAAATAAAGCGGGAACTTGGTATAATAATTTTTTCTTAGTTCACAATTTACTGAGCCAATGTATGTAAGCAAGGGCATTGTAAAATTTAATGGGTAAAAATATTGATTGAGGTTGAAAAATGAAGCAGTTTATTGAAGACTTTTTAGAAAAAGAGGCATCCAGTGGCGTCCTGTTGATTATCGTAACGGTGATTTCTTTAATTTTAAGCAACACGTTTCTGGCATCCTGGTATCAGGAGTTTTTGCACATTCCTGTGGTCATCAAAATTGGGGCTTTGAGCATGGACAAATCATTGTACCATTGGGTAAACGATGGATTGATGGTCATTTTCTTTTTACTCATTGGATTAGAAGTCAAGCGTGAAATTTTGGAAGGGCATCTTTCTTCGGTCAGTCAAGCAGCTTTGCCAGTGATTGCAGCTATCGGAGGCATGGCGGTTCCGGCGGCCTTTTACATTTTTTTTAACAAGGGGAATCCACTGGCCATGAATGGCTGGGCTATTCCCACAGCGACAGACATTGCTTTTGCCCTGGGTATTTTGTCTTTGTTGGGTAAGCGGGCGCCGGTTTCTTTAAAGGTTTTTTTAATGGCTTTAGCCATTATTGATGATTTAGGTGCGATTGTAATTATTGCGGTGTTTTACACAGCCAACCTGTCGGGTACGGCTTTGCTTGTCGCAGGTGTTTCAATATTGGTGCTCATTGCGTTTAATTATTTCGGCGTGTATCGTAAGGCCGCTTATTTTTTGGTGGGCGTGGTTTTGTGGGTTAGTGTGCTCAAATCGGGGGTGCACGCGACCTTAGCTGGCGTAGTTTTAGCCTTTACGATCCCACTCAATGCCAGAGACGAAAACAACGAGCCCATTTCACCTTTAAAAGAAATAGAGCACAACCTGCATGTTTGGGTGGCCTTTTTAATTTTACCTTTGTTTGCTTTTGTTAACGCAGGAGTAAATGTTAGACAAATTTTCTTAGATCAACTGGTGGGACCGGTTCCTATGGGCATCTTTTTAGGCTTGTTTTTAGGTAAGCAATTAGGTGTTTTTGGATTTAGCTGGCTGGCTATTAAGTTAAAACTGGCCAAACCTCTAAAAGACGCCAATTGGCTGCAGTTTTACGGAGTTTCTGTGTTGACGGGTATCGGTTTTACCATGAGTTTATTCATTCTATCCTTAGCCTTTGAAGACCCTTTGCAATTCCAGTTTACTGATAAATTAGCCATTTTGTTAGGTTCCTTTACTTCTGGCGTGGTGGGTTATCTGGTATTAAAGCTGGCCAAATCGTCAAAACATACTGATTCCCTGTTTGTTACCTTGTTAGTTACGCCACCCGCAGCTTTGGTTTTTTAATAAATGACGACTTAGCCATAGTTGCTTTTATCTTTTAATATCAGTAATTTAAAGATTTAAGAAAATAACCGGCCCTTAAGGCAGCCGGTTTTCTTTTGGGCACGGTAAAAACAAAATACGGGAAACAAACCGCGGTTTAAATCATTAAACAGTACAAAAAAATTGGAATAATATGGATCAAAAATACATTCGTAACTTTTGCATCATCGCTCACATTGATCACGGTAAGTCCACCCTGGCGGATCGTATGCTGGAATTGACGCACACGATCTCGCAGCGTGAGCTAAAAAACCAGGTGCTGGACGACATGGATCTGGAACGAGAACGGGGTATTACCATAAAGTCCCATCCCATTCGCATGTATTACCGTGCAAAAGACGGGCATGAATACATTTTAAATTTAATCGACACCCCCGGACATGTGGATTTTACCTACGAAGTTTCGCGCAGTCTGGCTGCGGCCGAAGGCGCCTTGCTTTTGGTGGACGCCGCCCAGGGCGTAGAGGCTCAGACCATCAGTAATTTGTATCTGGCCATTGAAAACGATTTAACCATAATTCCGGTCATTAATAAAGTCGATTTGCCCAGCGCGCAGGTGGATGTGGTTAAGCATCAATTAATTGAACTGATTGGCTGTTCTGAAGACGAGATTTTATTAACCAGCGCTAAAACGGGGTTGGGTGTTGAAGAAGTTTTAGAAGCGGTCATCGACACTATTCCGCCGCCAAAGGGGCAACCCGACGCCTCCCTTCAGGCTTTGATATTTGATTCGGTATTCGATAATTACCGCGGGGCGATCAGTTACATCCGCATTTTTAACGGCTCATTACGCAAAGGTGATCCCATTCGCTTTTTTAATACCGGGCGGGAATACCAGGCCGATGAAATTGGCATTTTGAAATTGCGACGCGAACCGGTAGATGTGCTGAATGCAGGCGAAGTAGGCTATTTAATCTCCGGCGCCAAAAACGTAAAAGATATTCGTGTGGGCGACACGGTAACCCACGCAAAAAAACCGGCCGACGCACCCTTACCCGGTTACAAAGACATCAAGCCAATGGTCTTTTCCGGAATTTACCCGGTAGATTCCGACGATTACGAAGACCTGCGCGATGCCCTGGACAAGCTGTCTTTAAATGACTCTGCCTTGATTTACGAGCCCGAAACGTCCAAGGCGCTGGGCTTTGGTTTTCGCTGCGGCTTTTTAGGCTTGCTGCACATGGAAATCGTACAGGAACGCCTGGAGCGTGAATACGATTTAACGATCATCAACACCGTGCCCAATGTGGTTTACCGGGTACATTTGAAAAACGGAGAAGTTGTCGAAATTCATACGCCATCCGACCTGCCCAATCCGGCGGAAATCGACCATATCGAAGAACCGTACATTTCGGCGCAAATCATTACGCCTTCGGAGTACATCGGCAACATCATGAAACTGTCGCAGGAAAAAAGAGCGGTTTTTAAATCGACTTCGTATCTCGATCCTACACGCGCCGATTTAACTTTTCTGTTTCCGCTTTCCGAAGTAATTTTTGATTTCTACGATCGGTTGAAGTCGGTTTCCCGCGGTTACGCCTCTTTTGATTATGAGCTGGAAGGCTACCGCCCCGGCAACCTGGTTAAATTAGACATCCTGATCAACGGCGAACCGGTGGATGCGCTCTCAACCATTGTGCATCAGGACAAAGCCTACGAAATGGGCCAGCGGCTTTGTCGCCATCTCAAACAATTAATTCCGCGCCAGTTGTTCGAAGTGGCCATTCAGGCAGCCATTGGCAGTAAAGTAATTGCCCGGCAAACGGTTAAACCGCTGCGCAAAAACGTTACAGCCAAGTGCTACGGCGGCGACATTACCCGTAAGCGCAAATTGCTTGAGAAACAAAAAGAAGGCAAAAAACGTATGAAACAAGTTGGTCGGGTTGAAATTCCGCAGGAAGCATTCCTGGCTGTTTTATCGATGAATAAAGAAGATTAAGTTTTCAAGGAGGCATCTTGTCTAAACCTGCTGTTAAAAGAAAAAGCCGTTTTAAAAGCTTTACCGAAGGCCTGTTTTCTGCTTTAATCGCTGCGCTGATTATTCGCCAGTTTCTGGTGCAGGCCTACACCATTCCTACTTCTTCTATGGAAAACACTCTGTTAATCGGCGATTTTTTGCTGGTTAACAAATTTAATTACGGAATGCGAACCCCTGATTGGATTGGCATTCCCTACACCAAAATTGGCGTGGATTTACCCTGGTTTCGTTTTCCGGCGCTGCGTGACCCAAAACCGTACGATGTGGTCATTTTCCGTTATCCTAAAGATCATTCCATGGATTACATCAAACGCTGTATTGCGGTGGGCGGTCAAACAGTGGAAATCATTGACAAGGTCGTTTACGTAGATGGCAAAAAATTTCCCTTTCCACCTCAGGGCAAATTTACCGATCCACGCATCTTTCGCCGTGATGAAGGCCATTTCTTCTTTCCAACCTTTCGCAATTTGGGCAGTCGTGACAATTACGGCCCCATCACGGTTCCTAAGAATAAATATTGGGTCATGGGCGACAATCGTGACAACAGTTCCGACAGCCGTGTATGGGGTTTTGTCGATCATTCAGAAATTGTGGGGCAGGCGTTGATTATCTATTTTTCATGGAATTCGCATGTTCCTATTACCCAGTTTTTCAAAAAGATTCGTTTTGGTCGTATTGGCCGCGTAATTCGATGAATGCTGAAAAAGCCAACATCTCCTTTAAGCCGGGCATCTATTTACACATCCCGTTTTGTGAACACAAATGTGGTTACTGTGACTTTTATTCCATCACAAACCGGCAACAACAGCCGGAATTCGTCCGGGCCCTGCTAATCGAAACAGAAAAGACGCTTCAGGTCTTTTCAATTGACCAGACTTTTGACACCATTTATTTTGGCGGCGGTACGCCTTCCTTGCTGGAAATAGAGCAACTTGAAACCATTTTAGAATTTTTAAGGCAACACTTCAATCTTGCCCAAGATTGTGAAATCACTCTGGAAATGAATCCCGGCACTACCGAACGTGAAAAGTTACCGCTCTTTAAAGAACTGGGCATCAATCGACTGAGCATAGGCATTCAGAGCTTCAACGACCAGGAACTACGCTTTTTGGAACGAATTCACTCAACCCGCCAGGCAATTGAGGCTTTTGAAGCGGCCCGTAAAGCCGGTTTTGATAATATTGGGCTGGATTTAATTTATGCTCTGCCCAATCAAACATTAACAACGTGGAAACATTCACTGCAAAAGGCGGTAGCTTTAAATCCCGAACATATCTCCGCTTACAATTTGAGCTATGAACCCAATACGCCATTTTTCAGGCGCTTGCAAAAAAGACAAATCATGCCCGCTGCAGAAGAGAATGAGTTGGAATTCTTTAATTTTACGCATCAGTTTTTGACAGAAAATGGCTACCTGCACTACGAAGTTTCTAACTTTACACGGGACGAAGCCTTCGTATCCCGGCACAATTACAAATACTGGCTGCATGTGCCGTATTTAGGTTTTGGGCCTTCGGCCCATTCTTACTGGAACGGGCAGCGTTGGGGTAACAAGCCTTCTTTAAGCCATTATTTACAGCAATTAAACAATGGTCAGCTCCCGCAAGATTTTAGCGAAACACTGGACAAGCAAACCAAAGAATTTGAACACATCTTTTTACGCCTGCGAACCTATGAAGGACTCGATCTTGCTGCTTTTGAGAACACTTTTGGGCGATCTTTTTTGCAATCCTATCGTAAAATAGTCAATGAATTAATCGACTCCGGTCTGGCCCAATTAACCGGTAAGCGATTCTGTTTAACTCAACAAGGAATGGCGCTTTGTGATGAAATTTTACAACGTTTTGTCTAAATTCAAATTTTTGCTTTTGCTGCTTTTGCTTTTGGGGCTGATTAATCAGGCGCCAGCTCAAACCGACAGCCGGTTGAAAATGGCCATGCTGTTCAAAAACAGCGGCAATTACGAAGAAGCTCTTGAACTATATCTGCAGATTTACCGTTCAGGCAAGGGCAATCGCCTGGTGATTAACGACATCCAATTTTGCTACGAAAAGTTAAAACGCTACGCGGATTTAATCGATTTTCTAAACAAGTTGATTGAAAAATATCCCAACAATCCGGAATATCAGGTGAAATTAGGAAAGGCTTATTACCTGAATGAACAAAGAGACAAAGCCTTTGCCTTATGGGAGCAGTTACTGCAAAAATATGGTCAAAATGCTTATCTTTACCGTTTGCTGGGCAATGTTTTAATTGAATTGCGTCTGTACGACAAAGCCATTGAAATGTACCAGGCAGGAATTAAAAAAACGAAAAGTCAGTACAGCCTCTACCGTGACATCGCCCTGCTGTATCGCGCTCAGCTTGAATATGGCAAGGCGGCCATCAGTTATTTAAAATACCTGCAACATTTTCCAAAACAATCATCTTTTGTCAACGGGCAAATCATTGCCATGTCTGCGGACAGTAGCGCGGTTAGGCAAATGATCAAAGCCATCGAAGAGTTTCAGAAAAAGCATGAGGCCAGTCCGGCTGTGCAGCAGATTTTAGCCGATTTGTATTTGCGTAATGGCGATTTTCAAAACGCATTTCGTATTTATTTCAAATTACATCAAAAAGCGCCTAAAACAAATTACCTGTTACAATTTGTTTACAAAGCCCGCCAGAACCAGGCCTATGAATTTGCTATCAAAGGATTGCAATTGCTTTTTGACCAGGCAAAACAGAGCGTTTTAAAACAGCAATACGCTTACCAGATTGCCCGCAACAATTTTTTATGGGCAAAATGGCTGGCCAAAAACAAGCAAAACAAAAAAGCGCAAAAGGCCATTCGCATGGCATTGCAGCAAATTGACCAGCTACTGCAGAGCAAGACGAAATCTTCTTACCAGTGGCAAGCCCTTGAATTACGGGGCGACATTTATTTTGAATATTTTGAAGATATTGATCAGGCCATTGACCATTACAGCCAATGTCTGAAAGCTCCGTTAAACCGCCAGCAGATGGATCAAATTTACTTAAAATTAGCTAAATGCTATTTAACCAAAGGTGATTTAGTCAGTAGCAGAAAATTTCTAAAAAAAATAAAATCAAAAAGTTTACAAAATTTAGTGGCCTATCTTAAGGCAGAGTTATTGTTTTACGAGGGGAAATTAACTCCTGCAAAAAAGGCTTTTTCGCAGCTCTCGTCCAGTTTGGCAGCCGGCGATTCTCTGAAAAACAACATCTTGCAACGTCTGTTGCTGCTAAATTACGCGGCAGTCGATTCAGCCGGACTGACGCAGATGGGACAGGCTGAATTCCTGGTAGCTCAAAAAAAACTCTCTCAGGCCGCCGATATTTTAAAAGAACTAAGTTTTAAATACAGTCCGCTGAACGGCACCAGCGCCGAACG
>Ga0136651_10002092_pt1 | contig 10976 bp, 13 predicted proteins | sample Mar14236cmmetaG_FD_94867 | JGI IMG/M metagenome (GOLD analysis project Ga0136651, IMG submission 94867) | Marine hydrothermal vent microbial communities from Guaymas Basin, Gulf of California to study Microbial Dark Matter (Phase II) - Marker... ...
AGGATTTCCTTGTGGTAACGATCCAGTCAGAGCTCTCTGACGATGAGATATCCAAGCTGCAGGAAGATATACTGCTCAGGATCAAGGATGTTGGAGCCACAGGGTTGATAATCGATATCACAGCCCTCGATATTGTGGATAGTTTTATGGGTAGAACCCTTTCAAATGTTGCAGCAACAGCAGAACTGCTCGGTGCAAAAACGGTTGTTGTGGGAATCCGACCTGCTGTTGCAGTAACCCTCGTTGAACTCGGGATACGTGTCAAGTGGAACGTGAACACTGCTCTCAACCTCGCGAGGGGGAGGCAGCTGTTGAAACAACTCATTGGGGCGGAGCAACGTGGTGGTGTGTCGTGAGCGAAGATGAGGAGATGACGAAGGTGAATATTGCATCGAGCGCTGATATAATCGCTGCGCGGGGCAAGGGGCGCGAGCTTGCGATGAAAATGGGTTTTAACGTGGTGGATCAGACAAAGATCACCACCGCCATCTCTGAACTCACAAGAAATATCGTAACCTATGCAGGCAAGGGAGAGGTGACAATTGAAAAGGCGCAAAGTGAGACTGGTGATAAGAATGGTATCGTGGTGGTATGTGTAGATGAAGGTCCTGGGATAAAGGATATTGGACTTGTGCTCAAAGGCGGGGTCAGTACATCAGGCAGCCTTGGACTTGGGATATCTGGTGCAAAGCAACTCATGGACGAGTTTGAGATCAAATCAAAGCCAGGTGAGGGAACCATCATAACCATCAAAAAATGGCTGAGACGACGATGAGCCCAATGCGAGAGGGAGTCTTTCATGTCCAGAATCTGGCAGGTATCATAAACATGCGGGAGAGTGTGATAGAGATTGCAGAGAGAATAGGTTTTGGTATCTATGATCAACATCGGATCGCAACTGCCGTCTCAGAGCTCGCCGAGAACGCAGTGAAGTATGCAGGTGCTGGAACGGTTGAGGTGCACCCCAACGAGCAGGGGATTGAGATCGTCTGCAGGGACTCGGGCAGTGGAATTATAGATAATGGAGATAAGAGCGTGAGCCATGGGCTTGGCATCGGGCTACTGGGTGTTGAACACATGATGGATGAGCTCTCTATCGACACCGGGAAGGATGGAACATGCGTACGGATCAGAAAGTGGTTGAGATGAAAATGGGCGTGGGTGCTATCAGCAGGGCGAAGAAGGGGTTCACCGCAAACGGTGATGCATACCTGGTGGAAGAGATAGACCAGGGCATTCTGATCGGTCTTATTGATGGCATCGGGCATGGAGATCATGCAGAAAGGGCTGCAACTATCTGTGTGAAGACAATAAGAGACTACATTCGCTCCAGAGAGGATTTCACCCTGACGGGTCTCTTTTATGCGTGTGATGATGCACTCAGAGCTACCGATGGCGTTGTCATGGCAGTAGTGATAATAAAAATAGATGAGGGTAGGATCCATTTTGCAGGGGTTGGGAATATCACCACCAGGATAATTGGGAGCGAGAACAGCTACCCGATCTCAACAGGTGGAATCATCGGGTACAACATGCAAAGGGTAATAGAGCACACATACCCCTACACCAGTGGAGATCTGATACTGATGCACTCAGACGGGATACGATCAGGTATCAACCGAGAGCTTCTCCTGCGACTCTGCAGCCAGGATGAAGAGAGGATCGCAGATGCGTTGTTCCGAGAGTATGCGCGGGGAACAGATGATGCAACCATTGTAGTGGCACGCGAGAGGAGATCAGAGTGACTCCTGAAAAACTTGAAGAGACATATACAGAACTGCTCAACGAGTACCTATTCGGAGGAGATGATGAGACCGCTCTCTACAACGCCTATGAGTTCAGTAGAGAGTGCATACGTGAGAAGACTGGTCTCGAAGAAATAACAGCAGTGCATACCGATGCCCTCGGCAAGCTCACAGAGGAGGTACCATTCCAAGAGATACCACTCATAGTCTCAAAATCATCGGTCTTCTTCCTCGAATTCATAATGAATTTCAGCCTCGTCTACAAAGAATACTTCGAGATGTGGGAGCGAACAGGAATGGAACTACGGGATGCAATCAGAGAGACAGGAGACGCTCTCATAGCATGTCTGAACCTTGATAAAACCATAGAGATAATATCAAGCCTGATCCAGAAGACTGCAGGATCCGAGGCAATCATAATCTACCTCCTGAAAGACTCACATCTCACGCCAGTATACACAGAGAACGTGGCAGGAGATGTACTGCCCATCGATCTCAGCACGCATGAGACACTTGTGGGAGATGCTCTCAGACATGCTGAGATCAAGATTGCAATCACACCAGAGGATGTTTCCAAACGGACAGGTGTTTCAACGATCAAAAACGGCACAACACCATCATCTGCAATTGGGATACCCCTCATTGCAGAGAACTCTGTGATCGGTGCTATCGAATGCTACTATGAGACACCTTACGCACTCTCGGGGTTGGACAACGAAATGCTGCTCGAACTCGCAGGGAGGGCTGCAAAAAGCATAGAGACGATACACCAGCTCAAGGGCTTCAGGAACTGTCGTGACCTTGACTGGATCACAAAAGAGGAAGCAGTGCATCGATGCAAGATTGCACGGAGAATAATACTTGGTGAGGGAAAAGAAGGCTACTGCGCACTAAACAGAGTCTGTAACGGGTTGCAGGGACTGATTGAACACCTCAACGAGATCAAGGGAGAGGAGATTGGGTGGATCATCAAATGGTTAGAGTACCTCGGCGACTTCGAGCTTGCAGCGCTCATCAGAGCAAAACCTGAAAAATTCAAAGAACTCGTTTACGAACGATACAACGAACTCAAGGACTTCGCTTTTTAGCGCTACCAAGATGATACGATTCAAGGACGGCTGAAACGGTCAGATTTTTTGTCTTCTCAATAAACTCCATCACGGTCGCTACAAACTCTCCATGGCTCCACGTGAGCGGGCTTACCGAAAGCGGTTCACCAGTATAAGGGTCCAACTGCTCAGCCAGAACACCCGAAGGCGTGGCATGCCTAACAACCCACTCCATGAGCGGGATTGCCAGTTTTAACTCTTTCACCGTGCGTGCCACTGCAATACGATGCTGTGCAAGCCAGAGCGTGCAGATGAACCATGGATTACCTGGTACATTCGCTATATCCTTACTAACTCGGTGATAATAATCGTCCTCGTAACGGGCAACACCACCAACATCACTCTTGACCCAGAGCCGATCTTCAATGGTCTTCATGGTATCGATCACACGCGGGTCATCAGGCTTGAAGACCCCGAACTTGAATATTCCATAGAGGCTTGCATCAATGGTCTCGTCCACCTCAAAACCGCCATCAACATCATACCCCTTCGGAACAATCCTTCGAACAAAACGCCTAAGCTCCTCACTGTAAAGATACCGCTCCAACCCAGATCTGATCTCACGGGCTGCAGCATTGTATTCCCTGCAGGCACTGGTGTCATGGAAGAGCTCGGCAAAGCGAGCGGCTGCAATCAGGCCACCGTAGACGGCAGAGGTTGTGAAGGTGTGAATGCCACGCCGCTCCTCCCAGAGATCATACGACTGATCAGGGAGACCTGTCTCGTTATCCCGATACTTCACCATGAAATCGGAAGCCTGCGTGATCAACGGATGATAGATCGAGCGAATAAAGTCGATATTTCGAAAACGCTCGAAATGCTCCCACAATGCCCAGATCACAAGTGCAGTCTCATCTTCTTGAATTGGAAGCACCCTCCTACCATCTATGATCCAAGGATGCCAGGAACTCCCGATAGACCCGTCCGGATTGTACTTGTGAAAGAGATACCCGATATGCATCAGAATGCCTGAACAGAATGTGAAGAAACGCTCTGCAATAGCAGGATTGTTCGAAAGACCAAGCCCGTAAGCCACAAGTGCACCATCCCTTGGCCACATGTAACTGTACGTGTCACGACCAAATTGGAGAATATCGGTATCGTTGGCTGCGATGATCGCACCGCCCTCATCAACCTGGGTTCTGAGGATTAAAAGACTCTTCTTAAAAAACTCGACAATTGGAGGAGGCAGGTTCGTGAAGTTGAAATCGGTCTTGTTCACCCACCTCTTCCAGTAGTTCTCTGTGCGGTGTATGAAATAACTCGGTGTACGGTCTAGCAGATAATAATACCCCTCCCTAACCGTACCATAATCACGCCCAACAGCAATGATATAATACACTGCCTTCTCGCCACGAGGATCAAGCACAAGGTTCACACCAACCGTGGAATCGACAGAACCCTGTGCAATTGGACCCCTGCTGAGCACACCATCCTCAGCATCCTTCCAAGTGCCTTCAAAATTGTGAAACTGCTTGAAACCTGTGGCAAACTGATCAACACCTTTTTTACCATCACGAATAGCACTGACGAGAAAATATCTCTTGCCCTTATAATGAATCACGCTGCCGGTGCCAGGATCATAACTTGCAGTATCTCCAACAGCATTTTCCATAATCCTAAAATCCTGATGGAAGAACAACCGCACCTCCCGAAGTTCATCCCGCTCGTTAACCACTCTGATCTGACGGATGTAAATATCCCTCCCGATATCGACCACGTCATTGCACAATAACTCAATTCCAAGCCTTCTATTCACAAGTCTCACATCGGTCACAAGGGTCTCAGGGAGATACTTCAAACTCTTCTCCCACTCATCCCCCATCCACGAAAAATCACCGTCCACCCATAGACCGAAGCGGAACGGAAAACCAACACCATGATTCTCAAGACCGACATGGGGATAATAGATGTCACGGATCTGATAATCAGCATCAAAGTTTACAAGCAATCTGCCATTACCAACCGGAATTTCACGCATACAGATATAACTCTAACAACAACATATATAACCATCTACATGACCACCATAACACGAGCAGACGGTGTTAGATAATGCAACCACTGACCAAGTACCGTGTACAGATAGAGATCATCACACTCGCCCTCTTTGCAGCTATACTCAGATTCTTCGAACTCGAAAAACGTGTCTTTCACCACGACGAAGCTGCTGTGGGGCACTTCACATACCAGCTATTCACAAATGGCGTGTATTTATACAACCCTGCCTTTCATGGGCCATTCCTCTACTACGCAACCTCACCCATCTACGCCCTGGCAGGTGACACCATCTTCACATCACGACTCCTGCCGGGAGTATTCGGCGTTCTCATGATACCACTCGTCTTCACACTACGCGATCGAATCGGGAGGCGCGGTGCAATCATTGCAGCCTTCTTCCTTGCCATATCACCATCCTTCCTTTATTACTCTCGTTTCTTCAGAAACGACATGTTTGTAGCCTTCTTCATGCTTGCAGCCATAATCTGTATCCTGAAATACAACGATAAAAGAAATCTCTTCTTTGCAGCTGGTGCGGGAATATTCTTTGGGCTTTCTGCATCAGCAAAGGAGAACACGTACATCTACATAGCGATCTTTACATCCTACCTCGCACTCATATGCCTGCTGGACATTATATCAAAAAAACCACTGCAACCATGGAGATCTATCAAAAAACACCACCAAGCAACAATAACGATACTCGCATCCTTTTTAATAGTATATGCACTCTTCTACACAGATTTTTTCTCAAATCCACATGGCTTTGCAACATCCTTTGAATCAGCCTTAACCCACTGGTACAGGATGCACACCACAGAACGCGTCAGTGGGCCACCATACTTCTATATCCTAATCCTATTACTGTACGAATTACCGATCGTGATCTTTGCAGCAATCGGAGCAATCCAAAAACCAGAGAAACCAGCCCGATTCAGAATATTCCTAATCTACTGGACCCTAACAAGCCTTGCAGCATACTCCTACCTCGGAGAGAAAGTACCATGGCTCACAATACACATACTCCTACCTATGATCCTCCTCGCATCAACCACACTGAACGAGACACTACAGAAACACCAGAATAACAACCCGCAAACCAGACAGATACTCGTAGCAATCTTCATCACGACCACCCTACTGCTTGTCTTCTCAAGCCTCCAACTCAACTACCACAATTACACAGACCCGGCAGAACCACTGATTCAGGCAGCACAACCACCACAAAAATTCCAAGAAATGCTGGACAAAATCGATGAAGTCGCGAACCACTGGGACAGATATAACACGGAAATCCATGTAACCGACACCGCGATCGAAACACAATTCCTCTGGTACCTACGTCATTATGAAAACATACGCTGGAAAGTAAAAACTGACTCACAACTGAACGCGCCATTGATCGTAGTCCACGACACAGACGCGCCAAAAGTACAGAACAAACTGAGCAACCAATACCAGCGACTTGACAGCGCCAAAATGAATTGGTACTGGTTCAAAACAAAAGACATAACACCAGAATACATACTATGGAGAGAGATGAAAAACCCACCAGACGAATATGGCATAACACTCTTCTACAAATACCCCCCAAAATCGTAGAGAGTGGCTCTCTACGATTTTTTAGCTCCCTCCGAGGAATCCACGAAGCATTGGGTGTATTTCCATCATTTGCTCTGATGCTATGTCTTCATAGAGGCGATACATGATGCTTACTGTGAGCAGCAGGCCTGTTCCGCCGACGCCTCCTATTGTTCCAAGGAGGCTTGCTAAGAACGTTAGAAAACCTATAAATGCACCACCGATGACAGTTACCCCTGGGATATATCGTTGCATTACGCGTTCGATGCTGCCTGTGCTTCGCCTGAATCCTGGTATCTGCATGCCTGAGCCTCCGATCTTTGCTGCCACGCTCTTTGCATCCATGCCTGTCGTTTCAATCCAAAAGATGGCAAATACTATTCCGCCGACTATGAGAAATGCCGCGTCTGTTATTACGTGGAGGAATATCTGCCATCCTGCTGGTACTGCTGCTCCGAGGCTTGTGTAGTGCTGATCCACGAGAGAAGGAATCCAGTCGTTTGGGCTGTGTAGTGGTGCAAGGTAGTACATTATTCCGTTGAGTGGCGTGCTACCGCTGTACTCGCCAAAGATGGTTATGCCGCGGCTGTAGAGGACTGTGCCTATCATCTGGATGTTTGCCTGGAGTGCTCGTACGAGGATCATCGGGAGTACGCTTGCATAGATCAGTTTTACAGGGAATCTGCCGCGAGCACCTCTAACAGCGCTATGTGCGAGCGGTATCTCGATTCTTGTGCTCTCGACGTAGACGACCATCAGGAAAATCGCGACTGTGGTGACTAATGCGAGTATACCGCCCTGTATTAGCATATCGCTTGATAATAGGTACTCTACTCCTTCGTTTTGTATGAGGTACACCCATTTTGGTATCAGTCCGATCGGGATTCCTGTTCCTTTGTTGAGTTTCCAGTTGAAGACGCCTGTGATGATCTGTTGTGAGACGCCTGCGATTATAAAGAGTCCTACGCCTGATCCTATCCCCCATTTTGAGACTATTTCATCCATAAATAGGATCAGTACTCCGCCGATGAATATCTGGATGAATAGTATCAGCACTACGATGTTTATGCCGACGCCGAGCGTGGCTGCTATTGCTTCATCAGGTTTTATGAAACCGCCGAATAGTTGTGGGAGCGTTTCAAGTGTGATCATCACGAAGACGAGTAACTTCTGAGCACCCTGGAAGAGTGCCTGTTGATGTGGATCGGAGAGATCCATCCTGATTACGTTTGCACCAACAAGTAGTTGTAAAACGATTGATGCGGTAACGATTGGACCTATTCCGAGGAGTAGGATCGAGCCTGAAGCTCCTGCAAAGAATGCACGGTACATTTCGAAAAGATCGATCGACTCTGCTGAGAGTCCGAAGAGTGGAACGTTTGAAAGTGCAAAGTATAGTATAAGTATTCCGATTGTCCACATCATCCGTGTTTTGAATGGGAGGTGCCCTTCTGGACGTGAGACCGAAGGCAGTCGTAATAGTACTGGTGAAAGGGCTTCGAATATGCTCATCTTGGCCGTTCTCCGTTGGGTTTAGCGGTTGTTTTTTTATTTTGTTGTTATAGATCCACCGACGCTCTCGATCTTGGATTTTGCTCTGGGACTGGCTTCTTCTGCCTGGATCATCATTCTTTTTGTGACTCTGCCTGTGCCGAGCACCTTATCGATTCCCAGGTCTGCGAGGCTCAGATGATAGGAGTCATCTTCCTTTCGTGCTATTCCATCCGATACGAGTTCTTCAATGATCTCATCGAGTTCACTAACGTTCACGATCGTTTTTATTCGTGTTGCTGCGTGACATGTGAACCCGTGTTTGCCCTGTTTCAGTCCCATTTTTGATGTTCTCATTGCATGGTGTTTGTATACACCAGCATTCCCGCGTCCGCCTCGGCTGCCTGCACCTCGTCGGTTCTTGTGGGTGCCGCCGCCGCAAGTGCGAGATCCCCGATATTTCTTAGCTTTTTCCTTGCCCATACATAATCACCAAAATATATATTATTATCTCATCTTTTTTATCAGTGTCGCTATCTCGTCTCCGTGGTAACCCAGTACTCCCCCTTCACGGTAACTCTTCTTGATTCCCCGATGCCCTTTTCTTGGGGGGTGCAGCCTGAAAACAGGACTTAAGCCAGGAACATCTCTAAGACGTGCGTCACCCTGCAAGACCGCGCGGGAGAACTCATCTATCGAGCCATGATCTGTGTTGCCCTCGATGTACTCATCGGTTACCCTCACCCCGCGAGCGAGTTCGCCCCTATGCTTTAAGAGAAGTGAGAGAGACTCGTTTGAGACCTCACCCCATGCTATATACCCCGCCACTTTCTGGAGCATCCCTTTATAATGAGGATTTTCATCCACCACCACGCAATGGTTGACACGGTTCAAGCGCAACAACCTGAGAGTTTCATTGATCTCGGAGCGAGCGTTCACACCCCCACGAAGCCTGATCGCAGCATACATGAGACTTTTCACACCTCTACTACTCTTGTTGTGAGCGTCTGTTGTAATGCATCGTAGGTTGCCTTGGCAAAGTTCAACGTGGTCCGGGTTCTGCCCTCTGAGTATGTCCACACGTCTTTTATCCCTGCAATCTCCATAACCTTCCTCGCGGTCTCGCCAGCCACGAGACCAAGTCCTTTTGGAGCAGGCTTCAGTACGACGACAACGCTTCCAGACTTGCCCTGTACCTCGAAGGGCACGGTGTGGGCTTCGCCGCACCCGCACTCCCATGAACCACAACCACGCCTGACGTGTAGTATTCCTCGCTTTCCAGCGTTAACTGCCTTTCTTATGGCAGGTCCAACTTGCGCGTCCTTGCCCTGACCGATGCCTATGAATCCATCCCCATTTCCAACGATCACAGTTGCCCTGAACTTCACTCTCCTACCAGAGTCTGTCATCCGCTGGACCATGTTTATATCTATCACTTCTTCCCTGAGATCGGGTAATAGTACGTCCACGATCTCAGCTTCACGGATCACAAAACCTGACCTGAGGGCTTCATCCATCGTTGTGATCTGACCATCCTTAACAAGTTGGCCAAGGCGCGTCTTAGGCATCCATTCAACCACATTTACAGTTCTTGGTTCACGTTTACGGCGACCATCGTCCCTTTTTTTGCCCCTCATATAATCATTCCTCGTAGAGATTATTTATATTCTCGACAGCAGCTTCAAACTGAGCTGGGATCTCGTTACCATTGTATTCTGCTGCCGCCTGACCATGTATTCTTTCATCGCTGGGAAAGACCCTTTCATCGCAGGGGATGTCGACACCAGCGTCCCTGGCACCTTTGACCGCGGCATAGACCCTGGAGCCTTTTATTGCGGGGTGCAACCCGATATCGAGAATTGCCGAGCCCAATCCAGAATCGAGCATACGATATCCCATCAACAGACCTGTTAGGTATGCTGCACTGGTATTTGATGTACTGCACGTGTAGCCATATTTTTTAAGCTCTGTGGATATTGCGCTGACATGCGTCTTGTCGCCACCCTGTTCTGCAGTCACAAGTTGTATCTGTGTGTGTTTCAGGCTTTTCCTGATGACGAGTCGTGGTTTTCCTGATATTATCAGTTTTCTTCTGCTATGATAATTGGTACGACCTTCTCTACGTCTTCTGAAAGCCACCTTGTACCCTGGTCCTCTTGCCACTTTGATTCACTGCTCCTTTGATAGTTCTATGTGTGCTTCAAGGTGAGCCACGCTACGATACTCTCCACCCTTTGCCTTTCGATAGAGTCTATGATGCGTTGAGGCGTCGATTGTACCTTCGCTTCGAAGCTCTCTGAGCCTTCGCCTCTGGGCACGTATCTTCTTTATCCAATCTCGCTTTCGTGGATGGCGTGCGCCTTTCGCACCCTTGCGGGTTCCATGCCCCCGCTGATGCCCATAGGCTCTCTTTACATCTCGCAAGCGTGCACGCCCACGGCTCACACCTTTAATCTGTCTTTTCTTGATCTTTCCTTCATCGATCAAGTTCCTGACGTCTTTGCGGGTGATCGCTGCTGCAATATCTTCAGATGCTTCATTGTCGATCCAGACCCTTCCAAGCCCAACTTTCAGGATCTTGGCTGCAAGCCTTCGTTGGTTTGATAGGTCTGTCATGCTTCTTCACCAACCTTGCTCGTCTTGGCGTTCAAAACCTTGATCCCAAGTTCTTGGGCGCGCTCTTCTATCACCGTTCTCTTCTTCCAGCCGACGCCACCGCCGATCCGAACAGCAGTGGTTGAGGCATCAACGCCCTCAAGCTCTTGCGGCGTGTGGATCAGGATTTCCCTGAAACCTGATGGATGCATTCCGCGTACACTGGCAGGGCTCCCGTATCCTGGGTGTGCCACTTTAGCCTTGCCCTTGATGTGTTTTCTGGACTTGTTATGCAACCCGCGTGGTTTTCTCCAGTTATCATCAAGTCTCTTCTTTTTGTGGGCGTCTGCCCGTTTGAATTCTGGCTTTTTTGCCTTCTGCTTTTTTCGTACCCTGAGCAGTCTATCCATCCCTTTTCACCTCTCATGCCTTTGCTATTAAGTATATCCCGTCC
>Ga0136651_10002095_pt1 | contig 10957 bp, 9 predicted proteins | sample Mar14236cmmetaG_FD_94867 | JGI IMG/M metagenome (GOLD analysis project Ga0136651, IMG submission 94867) | Marine hydrothermal vent microbial communities from Guaymas Basin, Gulf of California to study Microbial Dark Matter (Phase II) - Marker... ...
AGATGGCCTCATCCCACAGTTGCTGAGCCGTTAACCGGGGAGAGGTTTCACGTCCAGAAGGAGTTATAAGTGAACGCGAAGGAAATGATAAAAAGGGCCCTTGAATCGGGGCAGTATGCCCTGAATGAGGCCGAATCCAAGAGGCTCCTGGCCCTGTACGGAATACCGGTGGTGGACGAGGCGGTCTGTTCGGACCCGGAAGAGGCGGCTGCCCGGGCTGAGGAGATCGGTTTCCCCGTGGTCCTCAAGGCGCTCGGCGCCAGACTGACCCACAAGACCGAACAAGGCCTGGTAAGGCTCGGACTTGACAGTACCGCAGAAATAATCGAGGCGGCCAGGGAAATGACCACAGAGGCCGGGGACGACCTGGAGGGCTGGCTGGTTCAACCGCTGGTTTCCGGACGCAGGGAGATGGTGGCCGGTCTTTTCAGGGATGAGCAGTTCGGCCCGGTGGTCATGTTCGGTCTGGGTGGCATCTTTACCGAGGCCCTGAGCGATGTGGTCTTTAAGGTGGCGCCCTTCAACAGGGCCCATGCGGCTCACATGCTGGATCAGGTCAGGTCCAGGTCGCTGCTGGGTCCCTTTCGAGGGGAGGCCCCGGCAGACCGTGAGGCCCTGCTGAATACGCTGCTGGGCCTGTCCAGACTGGGTGTTGAACTTGAGCAGGTGGCCGAGGTGGATATCAACCCCCTTTTGATCACCCCGGAGGGTGAAGTCAGGGCCGTTGACGCCCTGGTGGTTACAGGGAAGGCCCAGGTCAGAAGGCCGGGACGCGTCCCGGTGGATCCTGCGAAAGTAGGTGCCCTGTTTCATCCCAAGGGGGTCGCCTTTGTCGGCGCATCTGCCAGTTTCGGCAAGTGGGGCAACATCATGTTCTCCAACGTGCTGGCCGGTGGCTTCGAAGGACCGGTGTACCTGGTCAATCCCAAGGGCGGAGAGATCGCAGGGCGCCCGGTATACAAATCGGTAGCTGACATCCCCGGGCCGGCGGACCTGGCCGTGGTCACGGTGCCGGCCTCCAGGGTGATGGACCTTCTGCCCCAGTTGGAGGCCAGGGGGATTACCGGCATGATCCTGATCACTTCGGGATTTGCCGAGATCGGTCCAGAGGGCAAGGACCTTGAGGACAGGCTGGTAGAGGAGGCCCGCCGCCGGGGTATTCTCATCCTGGGGCCCAACACCATGGGAATCTGTAATCCCCACCACAGGTTCTACTGCACCGGAGCCATCAGCCGCCCAGCCCCAGGGCCCACGGCCTTTGTGGCCCAGTCGGGCAACATGGGTGTCCAGTTGTTGGGCTTTGCCGAGGAACAGGGGATTACTATCAGGGCCTTCGGGGGTTCGGGCAACGAGGCCATGCTGACTATAGAGGACGCCCTGGACGGATTTGCCGTTGACGGGCTGACCAGGACGGTGCTCCTGTACATCGAGAGCGTTAAGGACGGAAGACGGTTTTTTGAATCGTGCCGCAAGGTGGGACGAAAAAAACCGGTGATCGTGTTAAGGGGAGGCCGGACAAGGGCCGGTGAAAGGGCCGCGGCCAGCCATACCGGGGCACTTGCCTCGGACAGCCGTGTCTTTGACGCGGCCTGTGACCAGGCCGGGGTGATCCTTGCGGACCAGCCCATGGATCTGCTGGATTTCTGTGCCGCATTTTCCTCAATACCCCTTCCCAGGGGCAACCGGGTGGCGATTATGACCCTGGGAGGCGGATGGGGAGTCATCACCGCTGACCTTTGCAACGAATACGGTCTTGAGGTCCCTGACCTGGACCAGGAACTGATAGAGGCCTTTGACAAGTTGCTGCCACGGTTCTGGAGCCGATCCAATCCGGTGGACCTGGTGGGAGACCGCAACCTGGAAGTCCCCCTGAAGGTGATGGATCGACTCGTGGCCTGGGGGGGGTGCGACGCGGTAATTAACCTGGGTATTGTGGGACGCAAGCACCTGTTTACCCGTTTGAAAGACACCTGCCTGGCAGTCAATCCCGATGTGTCCCCCGATGATATGAAGGCCCTCCATCAGATGGCCCGCCAGTACGAACAGAACTATATCCAGCACCTGGTCAATCTCATGGACCGGTACCAGAAACCGATCATCGGTGTCAGCCTGGCAAAGGTATCAGGAGATAAGACCGTCGTCGGTGTGGAGGGCAGCAACCATAAGGGCGTTTTCTTTCCTGCCCCGGAACAGGCGGTCAAGTCCCTGTCGCGTATGTACCACTACCGGCGCTGGCTGGTTCGGGAAGGCGTGGTTAGATAAGGATTTAACGATGAATTTACCCAAGACCGTTCGTATCCGTGAAGTGGGCCCCCGCGATGGGTTTCAGATGGAGCGCGAATTTATCCCCACAGCCACAAAAATTGAAATAATCAATGCCCTGGTCCGCACGGGCCTCTGTCTTTTTGAAGCCACTTCCTTCGTCTCCCCCAGGGCTATCCCGCAAATGCGTGACGCAGCCCAAGTCTTGGCAGGGATTGACCGCCATGAGGGCATGGAGGTGGGGGCCCTTGTCCCCAACATCCGGGGAGCGGAAAATGCCGCGGCAGCGGGCGTGGATGAGATAGTTCTTCTGGTCTCGGCATCGGAAAGCCACAATAGGAGCAATATCAACCAGTCCATAGAAGGGTCCTTGAGGGGTTTCGAGACCATGGCTGAAATAGCCTCGGAGGCCGGTATAACCGTGCGTGGCTCCATCTCTGTGGTGTTCGGCTGCCCCTTTGAGGGCAACGTCCCTGTGGAGAATGTGGACCGGATAGTAGAACGAATGGCGGCCCTGGGGATAACGGCCGTAACCCTTGGTGACACAACCGGCATGGCCACACCGCCCATTGTGCGGCGGGTCTGCCGTTCTGTCATGGACAAATACCCCGGTCTTGAGATTGGATTACATTTTCACAACACCAGGGGCCTGGGCCTGGTCAACGTCTACGAGGCCCTCGGCATGGGGTTTGATATCTTTGAATCTTCCATAGGGGGCCTTGGAGGATGCCCCTTTGCACCGGGAGCCACCGGAAACGTATGCACAGAAGACCTTGTTTATATGATGGAAGAGCTGGGGCTTGAAACAGGTATAGACCTGGTTGAACTAATTCGGGTCGCAAAGAAGGTGGAAGAGACCGTGGGCCGGGAACTTCCGGGCCAGGTGATGAAGAGCGGCAGGCGGCTGGACCTTTACCCACCTCTGCTAAACCCCCTGATATAACAATCCTTTTCAGCATTTTACCCTGTCTTGATATACAAGCAAGCCAAGATAGACAACCCCTTCTGCCTTAGGGGCAATGCTGTCATCCGCAAAGGGAGGTTATAGACTTCCTGATAAAGATTTTGGACTGCGTTATCGGTCGGAATCGTCGACGACGTACTATGGGTACGACTTACTCCGATTCCTCCCTGTGGCCTTGCCAAAATCATTATCTGAAACTCTATAGTACCACCTCTTTGAAAAAGAGGCCCCCGCGGACGGACTCCCGCTACGGGCGGGATAGATCCCGTATCCACAATTGCTGAAGTCTAACCGAACAGGTCGAATTTTTTTAAACCTTTTTCTCTTATGGCTCGTCTATGGTAGTAATGGCCCATGGAAGATCAGGATCTGATAACATCGTTTTTACGGGGAGAGGAGGAGGCGTTTGAGGGTCTGATGGCCAGGTATCAGCGACCGTTGTTCTACCTAATAAGGGCCATGGTCAGGGATAGGGAAGAGGCCAGAGACATCACCCAGGAGGCCTTTATAAAGGCCTTCAGAAATCTGCGGAAGCTCAGGAAAAGGGATCGGTTCAAACCATGGCTGTTCAGGATAGCCGTCAACGCGGTCAGGGACCATATGAGAACAAGGAGGGAGGATGAGGAACTGGACAGATACGCGGAGTCTGATCTTCCCTCCCAGGAGACAAGATCCATACAGAGGGATCTGAAAGAGAAAATCAGGGAGGAGTTGAACGGCCTCCCCCCGAGACAGAAAGAGGTCTTCATCCTGAGGATTTTTCAGGACCTGGGGTTTAATGAAATAGCTGAAACACTCGATATTAATCCGAAAACAGCAAGGGCTCATTTCCATTTTGCCCTGAAGAGAATAAGAGAGCAACTGAGAAAAAGGGGTATTGCCAATGAAGTGTGATGAATTCTGGGACAGATGGGCTGATCTGCCTGAAAGAAAAGCGGATATGCCGGGAGATATGAAGGAGCATCTTAAGGCCTGTTCCACCTGTTCCCTGGAACTTTCCCTTGTTCAGCAGGGGCTGGAGGAACTGAGACAGGAGATTGAAGAGGAAGAGAGCGCTCGGTTCTGGCATGGCCTGAGGCAGGGGGTGAGGGCCGGTATCATGATACCGCGAAGAAGGTTCCCCCTGGTTTTTTCCTGGCAGAAGATAGGATGGGTAGCGGCTGGGGTGGTCCTTCTCTTCCTCATGTTCAGGGGTTTCCCCCCCCATCCTGCCGGCATCCATGAAGAAGACGTCCTGCTGCTCACGGGGCTGGATCCCATGACCGTGCTCTATACGGGGCCGGAATCGCTGCTGGAGGATGCGGATGATGAGTTTTTCGGATCTGATCTGTTCAGGGGTATTACCGATGGCTGGACATCCCTCCTTGATCAGGCCGCCACAGGGGCTATTGTGAATCATGGAGATGGTGACCTTCCCGGGCAGGTGATGGAAAAGTCGAGAACCCGGGGCAGATGGGAAGGGTTTTGCCCCAAAGTGCTTATAAGCTGCCGTCAACAGCTCAACCACTTAACCTGAGCTAAAGGGGGTATCTGAAATGAAAAGGCTTACTGTTCTTCTGTTTTCCATCGTTTTTCTCATGGTCTCGTGGCCTGCGGGGGCAACGGCAGCCCCCCCAAGGCAGGACAGGGCGAGGGAACGCCTTGTCACCATGAGGAACTGGAAGCTGATGCAGGAGATGGACCTTACGGGCGAAAAGGCGCAAAGGGTGTTCGATATCCTGAAAAAATACGACGATAAGAGGGAGAGGCTCATCTTAAGGAGGCGCAGATTATTGAAGGCCCTGAGAGATGAGACAGGGAGGGCCGAGCCCTCGGAGGAGGTCCTCAAAAGATTGATGAAGGATCTTGTCCGGGTCAACGTCGGTCTCGCGGGTCTTCCAGAAGAGGAAATAAAGGGCCTGAGCGAGGTCTTCAGTCTGCAAGAACAGGCCCGCTATCTGCTCTTTGTGGAGCGCTTTGGCAGGGAGATGCACAGGATTCTGCGAGAGTCGAGAAACCCCGATCGGAGAAGAGAACGTCCCCGGAGGTAAGAGAATGAAAAGATTACTGATAGTCACCCTTTTATCCCTCTTTGCCTCTGCGACCCTGCCGGTTTACGGGGCGGACGAAGCTGATTCGCCCCCCATCTATGTGAGTATTGTCATGCATAACGAAGAGCCCGCCGGGGGAGGGTATCCTGACTTTGTCGAGGATCAACGGGCTTTTTTCAGGCACAGAAAGGCCCTGCTCAGATTCGTTAAGATGCTCCATAAGAACGGCGTGATGTTCAACTTTCAGTCTGACTGGAACTTCCTCAAGGCGGTGGCCCTCTATGACAGGGGAACCCCAGAGACCGGGGGAAAGAATATCGTGCGTTACATGAGGGAAGACCTTGGGTTCGAGGTTGATCCCCACGCCCATGAGACCCTCTACAACTACGCTGATGTGGCATATCTGATCAAGGCCCTGGGGGTTGAGCCCTCGGGTACGGTGGGCGGTTTTCAGGCGCTCCCACCCGCAAATTCCAGGCTCGAATATCTGTGGCAGCCCATCACCGGCAGGCAGTACCCTGAATTCATCTGGGAGGCACAGGTCCTGTGGGGAGGGGCCACCCTCAACCATGTGAATGAGGAACTGCTCTGGGTATCAGGGGTCTGGAAGCCGGAGGATAACCATCACTTCCTGGAACACGACGACGCTGCCCCTCTTCCCCACATAGGAGGGTTCGGCAGGGGATGGGAAAAGCTGGGTCTCCTGCTTAAGATGCAGCAGAGCGGGGAACTGGAGCAGGGCAGGATCCACACCTGCACCATATTTGTAACCCAGAGCAAGGTATTGAAACCTGCCTTTATCAGGGAGTTTGAGGGGGAGATCAAGGCCCATGACCAGGCAGGCGATCTGGCCTGGACCGGTCTGGCCCAGGTGGCCGAGATCTGGAGGAGCGAGTACGGTTCATCTCCAGCTATCCTCCCTTACTTAGAGGTCGCCGGGGGGAACCTTCTCTCCAACCCTGGCGTTGAACAGGGAACAGACGGCAGACCCCTGGCATGGACTCCCCGTACCCTGGCCGGGGGCACAGAGAACCCTGTTTTTGTCTGGGAGGCCGCAAAATCAAGTGAAGGCCGTTTCAGCCTCCGCATAGAGAACATGGGCTTTGGAGGGGGAATGTGGCAGCAGGTCGTGCAGGTGGCGGCGGGAACGGTTTATACCTTGAGCGGATATGTTGGCTTTGAGAATGTGATACCCCCGGGACGGTGCAACCTTCAGGTGGTCTTCAGGGATAAGGGGGGCAATATTCTCGAATTTGTGGACCTGCCCTTTCATGACGGCACGAGGCCATTTGAGCTTGATTATCCCAGCAGGTTGAAGTTCCGCGCCCCGGCCCATGCGGCCACGGCCGAAGTCAACTGTTTCCTGCAGGGCCCTGGTGTTGCCTGGTTTGATGATCTTTTCTTCGGTCCCGCCCTTTCAGGGAAGATCAGCGGCAGGGTCATTTCTGAGGGTGGGCCTGTAGATGGGGCCCGTGTCTGGCTCATGGGCGATCCATGGGGCAGGGTTTACGAGGCATACACGGACCAAGCAGGCCGCTATCTTCTTGAACATGTGCCGGTGGCCTTTCCCCGCTACGTGATGATGGCTGAAAGGGAGGGGTTCAGGAGCAGGCCGGCCGGTGACGTGGCGGTCAGGGCAGGGGAAAGTACGAGGGTTGATTTCGAGCTTTTTGAGGGAAGGAACCCCGTGGATCTGCTCAGGGTCAAGTTCGCCTGTCTGGGACTCAACTACCATGTTGCACCGAACCAGGTTCCCACCGATGCGTTGATCCCCATTGAATCCGAGGACTACCCTGAATCGATCCGTGAGTACCTCAAGAGCGACAGGTATATTACCTCCCATGACCCGGCTGTCGTGGCCCTGGCAGACCAGATCCTGAGCAGCCTGGATCCGGCAACCCGGAAAGACACCTATGCCGTGGCCTGGGCCGTGTACGAGTGGGTTGCCAAGAATATCAGCCATGACGCGGTATTCGGTGAGGTCAAGGGGCCTTATATGGACGTGACCAGCGGGATATACCAGACCATCTTAGGGGGATGGGCCTGGGGCAGGAACTTCTACGGCTGGTGCTACAGACCCGCGCAAACCGTTGCCCTGGGAAGCGCCATCTGCGTTGAGCACGCGTGGCTCAGCGCCGCCCTGCTGCGGGCCCTTGGTATTCCCGCAAGGGTGAGCGTGGGATCTACCCAGTTCTGGGTCCAGAGACCGGGTGAATATGGCTACTGGGTGGGACTTTCCACGAGCTCAGGGTCAAACGCCTACAGGGAACACGGAGTGCTTGGGCCGGGCTTTGGGGGCCTGGAGTCTCCGGCATTTTTTTCAGTCACAAGCGAGCCGGTGCTCCACGAGGACTGGTCCATCAAGGGCAAATGCCTGTGGCATGAAAAACATCCCTGGTCAGAGACCTATCCCGGTACCGAGGAGGGGCTGGCCCTGGCCCTGGACCATATGGACAGGTTCATGGTGAACGGAACTGCTCCCAAAGGCCTGCCCTCTTCCCCTGAATCGGACCGATTCAGGATATACTACAGGGACGTGACCATCGACCTGAACAACGTGGACGGGCCGGGAAGCGTGGATATCCGCTTCCCCCTTGTTTCAGAGTCTGAGGCTCATCATGACATGAAAGCTCAGGCCTACTGGTCCAACCATCCCGAATGCATCGAGCGCACCTATGTTGAAGAGATAACCAACCCTCCGGTGGAGGGAAAGCTCAGATGGTTTCACATTGTCTTTGACCTGACCAGGCTTGTGGGGACCCTGGATTTAACGTGGTAGGGTAATCGGGCAAAAGCATCCTCTAAGGGCTAACTCAAAAAAGACTTACTCCCGCTGAAGCGGGACTCATATTTGGGTCATATTCGGAGTCTCGCAGGCTCGATTACCTGGTCGGCACGATTGAGTGAAGCCGCAGGAATAATGGATTGTTTCGCGGATCTAAACCCTCTGCGGAGGGGTTATCTGACTGATGCTGGATACTGGATGCTGGATAAAGAAAGGTGGATTTTGCTATAATAGATTCCCACTATCGATACCCTCTATCCAGAAACCAGTATCTCGCCTAAAGGAGCTGATTATGAAAGTAAACAAGATCGATCATATATGTATCGCGGTAAAGGACCTGGAGGCGGCCAGGAAGGTATGGGAGCCCATGCTGGGCAAGTCAGGCCCTGATGACGCCTATATGGATGAGGCTGAAAAAATCAACGTGGCCAGGTACTGGCTGGGTGAGGTGGGCTTTGAACTGATGGAGTCCACCAGCCCGGATGGCGATGTTGCAAGGTTCATAGAGAGACGGGGTGAGGGGGTGATGCTCATCAGTTTTAATGTGGACAACACCAGAGAGGCCGTTCAAGAACTCAAGGCAAAGGACTACCCCTTTATCCCGGATTCAGGGGGCGAGGTGGCAAGGCCTTTCCGTGACTGTGAGTTTGCCTTCATACACCCGAAGAAGCTTAACGGCGTACTCACCGAGCTGATCGACTACAAGTGGGATGAGTTTAAATAGACATTGGAAATTCAGACATCGTTAAGTGGTTAAGTAGTTGACTGGTTAAGTCGTTGTTATGATTGATCATACCCATGATTGCCTTGAAAATTGGACAGCCAGGATTTGAAAAGCCATAACATCCTGAAATAGTAGAATATATTTTCCTACTCAACCATTTAACCACCCAACTATTCAACGAGGTCTGAAATTAGGGATTAGGAACTGGAAACTGGAAATTGGGGTTCGAGATAGGTTCTGAGAGGGGCCTGTGTTTATCCACTTGGGAGGTGGCGGTTGACAAAGGCCTGAACAGCGGCTGGGTATTCGGGGGTAAGGCTGCAATCACTGTGGCCCGCCCCCTTTCCTATAAAGACCTCGGCCCTGCCGGCCGGGAACCCGTCCCTCAACCTCCAGACGTTGTGAAGGGGGAAGTTTTCATCCCTGTCCCCGTGGATAATGAGAACCGGGATATCGATCTGACGGGCTAGGAGCGCGGGGCTCACCCCGTCCATCCTGAACCTGTAAAATATGTCCATCCACAGGACCACCATTGGTCCGAAGATGACCCCGAAAAACAGGTTGTAGGCCCTGTAAAGGGAGCGGAGGGCCTCTTTTGTGCGGGCGTAGCATCCCTCCAAAAAGAGGAGTCTTACTCTTTGGGGGTTCCTGTTGGCGGCAATGGCGGCCCCCGCGGCCCCGGCCGAGTGGCCGTAGAGGAGTACGGGTTCGTTCACCCAGTCCAGAACAGACTCGATATCCTCGGCAAATCTGGAGGCGTTCATGAAGCGGTTGGGGGTGGACCGGCCATGGTCCCGGGCGCTGTGGATCACCGTGGTGAACCCCATTTTCCCGAAGATCCTGGCCCTTGGGACCATACGGTCCCTGTTTCGGCCCCAGCCGTGGGCAAGCACCACAACACCCCTTGAAGTCCCTTCCGGTTCAACCCGCCATACCTCAATCTCACCACCGTCTGAGGCGGGGATCCTGGTATCGGTGACCTTACCCCAGTCAGGTGGATGTGTGACCGGGTTTCTGGGGATCTGGAGGGCCAGGTAGGTGAAGAAGAGCGACAGGACCAGATAGATGGCCGCGCTGATAATCAGAATGTTCAACCAGATGATATCGTGCATCTAAGAGTTCTAACCTCTGTTCGGGTAGCTTTTGAATCCTGCGGTTGCCTTTGGTTTTTCCTTTCTTTTCCCCCTTCTCTTGAGCTTTTTCCTTCTGAGATTCTTCCTCCTTTGCCTGCTTCAACAGGTCCTTGATACTGATTCTCCGTAATAATCCCTTTTTCGATGAGAATTTCAAGGATTCTTTGGTTGACCGATCTCTTTTTCTGGGCACCAACCTCTCCCGGCCAGATGATGAGAAAGATTCCACACATAAAAACGGCGATCCTGAGCCTTTTGCCCATAACTGTCTCCTTATATCAACTCCTGGGTTTTTTTGGATTGGCCGAATACGGCCCTTCTTGAAGTCATGGGCTTTATGGTCTATTATGGATGGTATTGTCAAGTAACTTCTAATTGAGGAGTATAAAAAGATTAATAAGCATGATAAGCAACCAGAAATAACATTTCTGATCGCCGCCATCGATCTTGAAACATCACACCAGCGGTGTGCCGAGGACTAAAACCGGCAAGGGGGATGGTTTCTTAGAGACTCCTTTTAAGATAGTCCAACTGGGACACACGTCATTCCTGGAGGCCGAGAATGGCGGGCGCATATTTTTCGATCAACTCAACTGATAAACAAGATCGGCCTGATAGTCGAACGGTTTCGAACCTGTTTAAGCCGCGGGGCCGCTTTTGGACGGTTCGTGATTCTGATTGACACAGATAGCCTAAGATAATATGCTAATAGGATAAAAAGAGCGATTTTCCGCGGCAGGGATTAAAAAAAGATAGTCTGGCACAGTAGTCCACATTCTTATTTTCAGGGAGGAAAAAATGAAACGTTTTTCGATCTGCATTGCGGCCTTTTCCCTTTTCACGGTGTGGGGGCTTCATATCCCTGCGACCCATGCAGGTACCATGGATCTTATTACCACCCTGGTTAGTTCACTGGGGATTACAAAGGACCAGGCCATGGGCGGGACAGGGGCATTGTTTCAGAACGCCGAAGAAAACCTGATCGGTCAGGATTTCCAGAAGGTCTCTGACGCGGTGCCCGGTATGGACCGGTACCTGGCAGCGGCCCCTGCCCGTGCA
>Ga0136651_10002096_pt1 | contig 10957 bp, 11 predicted proteins | sample Mar14236cmmetaG_FD_94867 | JGI IMG/M metagenome (GOLD analysis project Ga0136651, IMG submission 94867) | Marine hydrothermal vent microbial communities from Guaymas Basin, Gulf of California to study Microbial Dark Matter (Phase II) - Marker... ...
ACCGTCGTTCGTTCGGGAAGGTGCCGTCTCGGCCCGTGGCGCCTTCCCATCCGCTTATTCGTTACCTATCCGCTGCGCCAAGCACAACCCGGTAAACACGTACTAACGCGGATTGCAGGACAACAGCGGATTGGGACAACAGCGGATTGGGACAACAACGGATTGAGAAACCAACGGATCGGGGGCGGCGGGACCCTGGCCCGCCGCTCCCAATTTCCCAATCTACCAACAGAAGGAGGCTCTCCAATGAATCGCAAACTCTTACGCATCATCACAGTTCCATTCATCGTGCTCCTGCTCGGCCTGGCCGTGGCGGCCGGGCTGGGGCTGGCGCCGCAAGTGCGGGCGGCGTCGCCAGTCTACGTGCGCACGGACGGCGACGACGCGGCCTGAAACGGGCAGTACGACGCCCCGGCGACCAGCGCGCCCAACTGTGCCTTCGCCACCGTCGGCCAGGGCGTGACCGAGGTTGACGACGGCGGCGCGATCATCGTGGCCGCAGGGGTGTACACCGGGCACGTCGTCATCGGCAAAGACCTGACGTTGCAAGGGGCAGGAGCGGGCGATACGATCTTGGATGGCGAGGGAACTGGTCGCGTGCTTTACGTCGCCGGAGGCCATTCGGTGAGCATCTCTGGCGTCACCATCCGCAACGGCAGCGACAATTTGGGCGGCGGCATCCGCAACTATGGCGCACTGACGCTGGCCTACGCCGCTGTCACCGACCGGGCACTGGCGCTGGCTTTCGGAGCGGACCAGCCCGACGATGCGGAAACCGAGACGTAAAGCAGCCGGCGAAGGCCGCCAGGAAGGCGTCTACAGTAACAATCTGCTCGCTCAGAAAGCGTAAAGCCTGATTCCTGACCCCACCGCACTGCTACCGCCGACTGCCAACCTCCGCGTTCGTATACCACTTGCTTCTCAATCATCGGGATGTCGTCCAGGTCGGCGCGGGTGGGAATGCGCGGTTCGGGCCAGCGGGTCTCGTTCCAGCCCTGGCCGAGTATCCAGCAGCCGGCGGGTATCTCGCTCGCCCTGTGAGCCACCCGCACGCGCAGGTCGGAGAGCGAGGCAGTATCGGCCAGGGACAGCCGGCGGCGACCGAGCGCCCAATCGTGGTAGTGAAAATGAGCGTCGGTCAGGCCGGGCAGTGCCAGACGCCCGCCCAGGTCAACCATCCGGGTGTTGCGACCGGCCAGCGCCCGTACCCCGGCATCGTCGCCGACAGCCAAAAAACGGCCATCGCAGATAACAACTCCAGTAGCCTGGGGGAGGTCGGGGTCTTGAGTAAGTAACTTTCAACGAGCCTGTACACCAAGCCTGGTTTCTGATTCCCACTATATCAGATTTGACCCCCGGCATCAAGTAGAGGATTTTTGATTTGACGAATAACCAGGAGTGTGATATAATTGAAACACTGTTCCAAATTTTGGAATACCACTCCGACCCACACCTGGGTTGCAACGTTGGTCACCGGTGGGTCCCCGGCTCTGTGCTGTTGAGTAAGGGCGCCTCTGATGAAGAAACAGCATCCAGCCTCCGGGCTTCAATCTGTGGAGCGAGCCATTGCAGTTCTGAAGGCATTGGGCGACGCGGCATCGGACCTGGGCGTGACTGACCTGAGCCAGCGGCTTGGGCTTCCCAAGAGCACCGTGCACCGGCTCCTGACGGCTCTGGAGCAAGGAGGGCTGGTCGAGCAGGACCCCGAAACAGAGAAATACCGGCTTGGCGTCAAGTTGGTGAGGCTGGCGGGACGGGTTCTGATGCGGATGGATCTGCAACAAATGGCCCAGCCCCATCTTCGTACCCTGGCCGAAGCCTGTGAAGAGACAGTGAACCTCTCGATTCTGACAGGCGACGACAAGGTGATCAACATCGCTTCCTTCCCCAGTCCCCACATGGTGCGCAACGTCGGATGGATCGGTCGTGAGATGCTCCCCCACAGTGTATCCAGCGGGAAGGCGCTGCTGGCCTACCTGCCTGAGCAGGGGGTAGAGCGCATTCTGGCTGCGGGATTGGAGCGCTTCACCGGAAAGACTATCACCGATCCAGTCTGCCTCAAGGAGGAGTTAGCCCAGATTCGCCAGCGGGGCTATGCCGTGGCCCGGGAGGAGTTGGAAGAGGGACTGAGTGCAGTAGCGGCTCCCATTATGAACTATGAGGGACACGTGATCGCTGTCATTAGCGTCTCGGGTCCCTCTTTTCGTCTGACAGAGGAACGACTCACCGAGTTGGGGGAGATGTCCTTGCAGGCTGCGGAGGCAATCTCGCGCCAACTGGGATACGTGGACGAAGGAAGCTCAAAGTCCGAAAGGAGGTGACCTATCGCCGAGTGATTAAATGACCCTATCCAGAATCCGATTTCTCGAAACAAGTATACTATTCACAACAGGAGGAGAACATGTCTCGCATCACACGTTATGCTTTACCGATATTGGCTATGGTGGCTTTGATTCTCACAGCCTGCCAGCCCAAAGAAGTCGTGGTGACCAAGGAGGTTGTGGTCACCCAGGTAGTCGAGAAGACAGTAGAGGTAGAGAAAGAAGTAGAGGTAGAGAAAGAAGTGGTCGTCACGGCCACTCCAGCACCCGCCCCCGAAGCAGAGACAATCCGCATCGGCGGCATCGGGCCGCTCTCGTCGCCAGGCAGTGTGGTGGGCGGCATCGCTATGCAGTTCGCCATGAACCTGGCGGTGGCGGACATCAACGAAGCCGGTGGGGTGCTGGGCAAGCCCCTCGAACTGGTCTTTGCCGACACCGAAGGATTGCCGGAGCGCGGCGTCGCCGTCGCCGAGCGATTGATCACCGAGAATGGGGTAGTCGCCATCACTGGTGAGTATCACAGTGCCGTCGGGCTTCCCATCGCCGACGTGTGCCACGAATATGGCATTCCGGTACTCTTCTCGGAGACCTGGTCCGACAAGATCACCGAGACCGGCTACCCAGAGGTCTTCCGCATCGCACCGGCCTCGTCCATGAACTCCCGCGCCACGGCCGAGTGGTTCGCGGCCGTGGGGGTGGAGACCGTGGTCAGCATCGTCGAGAACACAGACTATGGCATCGGTCAGAATGAGAAAGACCAGGGTTTCTTCGAGGAACTCGGCATCACGTCCGTCGAGGTCTTTTTCGTCGAGTTGGGCACGGAAGACTTTTTGCCCATCCTCACCCGTGTCCAGGCCATAGACCCGCCGCCAGATGCTATCCGCGTGGCGGTGACAGGCGAGACCAGCTACAACCTGGAGCAACAGATGGCCGAACTGGGCATCGCTCCGTCGGAACAGACCATTGGCACCGCCAACCAGGTGGCCATCCAGCCCGAGTTCTGGGAGAGTGTGCCCAACGGCAACTACTACGTCTACTCGCTGGTGGGCTTGCCGCCGACCCTCTACAACGACATCACCAACCACGTGGCGGAGGCCTACACAGCCCAGTTCGACACCGACCCGCCCAGTTACGCCCTGGAGGCCTACGACAGTGTGTGGATCGTGGCCGACGCGATTGAACGGGCAGGCACCACGGACCCCGAAGCGGTCATAGACGCGTTGGAAGACACCGACATCAGCCTGGCCCAGGGTCGCTACTACTTCGAGTACACCAGCAAGAACCCAATACCGGCCGATGGCAGTGTGCCGGCCTACATGTGGCATCAGTGGCCCGACCCGGCTGTCTTGCTGCTCCAATACTTTGAGACCGGCCAGGACTGGAAAGAGGCCGCCGTGATCTGGCCGGAGGTCTACCAGACCCACGGCACGTCCTACATTGTTCCCGGAACGACTCCGTAGCGATACGCTCGCGTATTGTGGTCCGATTTCAATGAGGATGGTGTCCTGAGCCTTTGCTCAGAGTGGGCCTATCGAAGGAACAGCCCCGGCCCGGCTTGACGTTGGGGTTGGGGCTGTTCCTCAATCCTTGTTGTGCAAGGGAACTCGTCGAGGTCAAAGGAGATCGAGAGCAGATGAATATACTCATTGTTTGGTTCCTGTTGGCTGGCCCGGTGTGGGCCACTATCGGCGCCTGGGGTCTGCCGCGGATCTACCGGCGAAAAGGGCTGGACGACTCGCCAGCCAGGATCGTGGGCGGGCTGGGGGGATTGACCCTGGGGCCCTTATTGCTCGGACCGTTGTGGTACTTTACTCCCGAGCTGGACCGCTGGTATTGGGCCGGCGGCACAGGTGTGCTGGCAGCCATGGAACTGTACGGCCTGTTCGCCGTCACGCAGCCCGAAAACCTATGCGTCACGAACGCAACCTACGTGGCCAACCAGGCCGCCAACGGGCTGGTCATTGGCTCCATCTATGCCCTGATGGCCGTGGGGCTGACGTTGATCTATTCCGTGCAGGGGGTCATCAGTTTTGCCCACGGCCAGTTTTACATGCTGGGCGGCTATGTGTCGTATTATCTATTGCAGCTTTTCGTGGATATGAATCCCATCGTCGGAGTGCCGGCGGCGGGTTTGGTTACCATGCTCATCGGCTTTGCCTTTGAGCGCTTGTTCCTACGGCCGATGCATCTAGGCCGAGTTGAGCGGGCCGGCGAATACGCGATTCTGATCACCTTCGGTTTTGGATTCTTCTTACAGTACACAGCCCTGGCCATCGTCGGTCCCTTCTCCCAAAAGACCGGTACCTACCTGGAAGCGGGTAGTCTGCAAGTAGGAGGGCTGACTCTAATCCCCAACCGGCTGGTTGCAGCAGCCGTAGGGATTGTGTTGATTGGTTTGTTGTTGTACCTCATCAACCGCACCTGGACGGGCAAAGCCTTGCGGGCAGTGAGTATGGATAAGCAAGCGGCCGCCGTCACGGGCATCAACCCACTGACGATGAACACGCTGGCTTTTGGCATCGGCACTATGCTGGCAGGGATGTCGGGGGCGGCATTGATCCCAGTCTTTACCTGGGTGCCGTGGGTGGGTATGACAGCCTCCACCCGCTCTTATGTGATCATCGTCCTGGGTGGCCTGGGCTCCATTCCGGGCGCGCTGGTGGGCGGACTAGTCATCGGCCTGGTGGAGGCGTTGGGCGCCGGCTGCTATCCCGATCCGAGTAAGGGAGCGGCCTACAAGACCGCCTTCGGGTTGATCATCTTCGCCCTGATGTTGCTCCTGCGTCCCACTGGATTGTTTGGGAGGGAGTCATGAAGCGTCGAATAGACAGTCGTTGGATCGCTGTTACGGTGTTAGTAACGCTGCTGGTCTTGGCCCCTCTCTACTTGAAACGCTTTCCTTATCAGATGACAGTGGTGACCGGAGCATTTTTCTACGCCACTCTGGCCTCCAGTTGGGCATTGCTGGCTGGCGTCGGTGGACAGTTTTCCTTTGCCCACATGGCCTTCGTAGGCATCGGCGCTTATACCGCCGGCTTGATAGGCCGTGACCTGGGGACGACGCCGTTGGTAGGCATCATCGCTGGCACATTACTGGCCGGGGTGGTTGGCCTGGTCATCGGTTTCCTCTGCCTGAGGCTCAGGGCTGCCTATCTGTCCCTCTTTACCATCGCCTTTTCCGAGATCTTTCGCATCGCTCTCCTCACCGAGTTCAAGTTTACGGAGGGAAGCAACGGGCTGCAACTCGGCAAGTTGTGGGAGGGGATCACGAGTATGCAGGAATACTATGTCATGCTGGCTCTGCTTCTGGGAGCGATGTCGTTGATGTACTGGTTGGCCGGCTCCCGCTTCGGGCTCTTTGTGCGGTCTATGCGCGAGGACGAGGAGGCGGCATCCGCCATGGGCGTGAACGTGGTGCGCTACAAGGTGATGATCTTTGTCATAACCAGTCTCATCGTTGGGCTGGTCGGGGCTGTATTCTACCATCAGGTGGGAATCATCACCCCTAACACCATGGAAATACTGCAAATGTCTCTGGTGATCGCCATGGTAGTGATCGGCGGGATGGAAAGCCTGCTAGGGGCGGCCGTCGGCGCCTTTCTCAGCCGCGTCAGCCTGGAACTGTTGCGCGAGATCAATCTCTTTGGTTTCCATCTGGAACTGGGAGCCTGGCGCTACGCGGCTTTCGGGGTACTACTGGTGCTCACCCTGCGCTTTGCCCAGAACGGCCTGCTCTACCCCATCATTGACCGGCTGTTCATGCGGCAGGCCCGGAAGGAAACGGTAGCCAAACGGGTGCAGGCGACGCCTGTCCTGAGCGATGCCCCAAGCCCGTCGAAGGGCGAAGCCGAAGGAGAGGTGGAGTCATGATCGAACTGGACATACGCGGCGTTTACAAGAGCTTTGGCGGCATTCAGGCTCTCAACGGAGTCAGTTTCAGCATCCGGGACAACGAGCTGGTCGGCCTGATTGGGCCGAATGGCGCCGGCAAGACAACGCTGACCAACGTACTCGATGGCGTGTACAAACCTACCGGAGGCCAGGTGTGGCTCAACGGCCAGCGGATTGACGGCCTCCCTCCCTACGAAATCGCCCGTCGTGGCCTGGGCCGCACCTTCCAGGTGACCCGCGCCTTCCGGCGCATGACGGTGCTGGAAAACATGCTTGTCCCGGCTATGGCCCTCCACCCGACGGCCCGCCAGCGGGATTTTCACGCCAAGGCTATGGAAGTGCTCGAGTTCCTGACCATCGAACACCTGACGAACGAATACGCCCGCAGTCTCTCGGGCGGGCAGCAGAAATTGCTCGAACTCGGCCGGCTGCTGATGCTCGACCCGGACGTCATCATCCTCGATGAGCCGTTCGCGGGAGTACATCCCAAGTTGATGGAGACGATCTACGAGTACATCAACACCGTGCACGAGCAGGGCAAAGCCTTCATCATCATCAGCCACGACATGGATTCCATCTTCACTCTCAGCAAGCGGCTGCTGGTGCTGAACTTTGGCGAGTTGATCGCCGATGGCGATCCGAAAGTGGTGAAGGAAGACCCGGCGGTCATCGAGGCTTACCTGGGCGAGGAAGATGAAGAGGCCCCGGCGGTCATCCCGGCCGGACGGCTGGCCGAAGGGCTTGTCCTGAGCGATGTCCCGAGCCTGTCGAGGGGCGAAGCCGAAGGGACGAAGGAGGCTGCTGATGCTTGAGGTAAAAGACCTTTACGTAGGCTACTACAAGGACCTGCATATCTTGCAGGGCGTTTCGGTCACGGCCCAGACCGCAAAGATCACTACTGTCCTCGGCGCCAACGGTGTGGGCAAGTCTACGCTGCTCAAGGCCATCTACGGTTTTCTGAAGCCGGCCTCCGGAGAAATCGTCCTCGACGGAGAAAATGTCATCGGGACACCGACGTACAAGCGGATTGATCTGGGCATCTCGTACATCCCGCAGCAGCCGGGCATCTTTCGCTGGATGACGGTCGAGGAGAATCTGCAACTCGGCGCCTGGACGTTCAGGAACGACAAAGCGCGCATCAAGCGCAAGATAGAGGAGAACTATGAACGCTTTCCGATGTTGAAAGACCGGCGCAAGTCGCAGGCCGGCCAACTCTCCGGCGGGATGCAGCGCATGGTCGAGGTCGGCCGCACGCTGATGACCGACCCCAAGCTGATCCTGGTGGACGAGCCGACGGCCGGGTTGGCCAAGCTTCTATCGGAAGAAGTTTACGCTATGCTTACGGACCTGCGCGACGAGGGCCTGACCATCATCCTGGTGGATCAGGAGATCCGGCAGGCGCTCAAGATCGCCGACTACGTCTACGTGCTCGAACTCGGCCGCAACCGCTTCGAGGGGCCGGTCGAGGAGTTCACCGATTTAAAAAAGGCATTCTGGGCATAGAACTGGCAGGTTGGGAAACTTGGAGGTCAATAATGTTAATCAAAGAGCGCATGACACTGCACCCGCTGACGATGGAGCCCATGGCGTCCATCACAGAAGCACATCGGTATATGAAAGAAAACAACATTCGCCACCTGCCCATCGTGCGCAAGGACGGCCGGCTGATGGGCCTCATCACCCGAGAGACGTTGATGAAGGCGATGCCTTCGTCGGTGACCACGCTCAGCGTCTGGGAGATGAACTATGCGTTGAGCAAGGTCAAAGCCCGCGACGTGATGGTGCGGGACGTGATCACCGTGGAAGAGGACGTGGCCATTGAGAAGGCAGCCCGCATCATGGCCGAGAACAAGATCGGCTGTCTGCCGGTGATGCGGAACGGTTCGCTGGCAGGCATCATCACCGACACCGATATGCTCTCCACGCTGATGGAACTCATGGGCGCCCGGCAGGCCGGGGTGCGTCTCACCGTCCAGGCTCCAGACGCGCCAGGAACACTGGCCAAGATCACGGCGGTGATTGCAGAGATGGGCGGAGATATTGCCTCGTGCGGCACCTACCCGGCCGAAGAACCGCTAAAGTTCAACGTCGTCCTCAAGATCAGACACGCGCCGCAGGATGACCTGGTCGCCAGCCTGCGAGCGCTCGAAGGGGTCGAGGTGCTGGATGTGAGAGCGAGTTAGTCAATCGAGAATCCTATGCGCACGTGAAACGTGAAACGTAATCCTCGCCCCGTCACTACGCATTACGAATGAACGTTTGTAGTTTTCACGTGCGCTTATTTTATGAAGGAGGCCATTGTGACTGACGATCTGTGGAAGTACGACCGCCAGGTCCGCCGCATCCTGCGGGAAAGCCAGGGTGTGGAAGAAGGACGGATCGCGCTGTTTAACTACCTCAAGCACTTGGAATGGAAGTACCGCTGCCGGGAAATGGATGTGCACAAGTTGGAGTACGCCACGGCTATAGAGGCGCTGCGCGTCTTTAACAACCTCATCTCCCCGCGCAACGAGGAAATCGCCGGGTTCAGCACGCTGGAATACCTGTGGCGACTGGCCAACGGAAGCCTGGGTTCGGACGATGAACCTGCCCCTGGCTTTGTCGAGGAATTCAAGCACCTGCTGAAAGCAATCAACGGGCAGGCCGGGCTGTCTGAGGGCTGGCTGGGGCCGGTACTGGCCGACGCGGGTGTGGAGCCGGTGGACTTTGCGGCGATCAAGGGACGGGCGGCCGGCGTCGCTCGATCAGATTTCCTCGACCACGCGAACGACGAGGTGATGGAGTTGGTGAACCGGCACCCGACTGGCCTGGACTCCGACCTGGTAGCCAAACGGGAGCGAAACCGGCGAAGGATCGTTGACTTTTTCGACGCCACGCTGGAGCACTGGTATAACCACCGCTGGCAACTAAAGTACATCTTCAAGGGCAAAAAGGGCCTCGAGCGTCTCCAGCATCTCGTACCTCTGACGGAGGAAGATGTCAAGGCAATCCGGCTATGTGTGGAGTACGACATTCCCTTCGGCATCACCCCCTACTATCTCTCCCTCTTCGATTTCGACTCGACTGGGCGCAAAGAGGACGCCCAGGTTCGGTCGCAGGTCATCCCACCCCTGCACTACGCCGAGAGGATGATAGAGCACCGGGATGACCGGGCATACTACTTTGACTTTATGGGGGAGCACGACACTTCGCCCGTTGACCTGGTGACCCGGCGCTATGCCACCGTCGCCATCATCAAACCCTTCGACACCTGCCCCCAGATTTGCGTCTACTGCCAGAGGAACTGGGAGATCACCGGCCCGATGATGCCGCAGGCGATGGCTACTCCAAAGCAATTGGACGATGCCCTCGACTGGTTCGCCGCCCATCCCGCGATACGCGACATACTCATCACCGGCGGTGATCCGTTGTTCATGAGCGACCGCATGATTGAGCGCATGATGGAGCGCCTGAGCCGCATGGAGCACATCATCAACATCCGCTGGGCCACGCGGGCGCCGGTGACTATGCCTATGCGCATCACGGACAAGTTGGCGGAGATGCTGGGAAGGTACATCGAACCGGGTCGCAGGAACATCTGCTTTGTCACCCACATCGAGAGTGCGGCCGAGATCACGCCGGACCTGGCCGACGCAGTCTACAAATTGCGCCGGCAGGGCATCTACGTCTACAACCAGCAGGTCTTTACGCTGAACACCAGCCTCCGCTTCCAGACGGTGGCCAACCGCATCGCTATGAAAAAAGTCGGCGTGGACCCCTACTACACCTTCTACCCCAAGGGCAAGGAAGAGACGAGGGATTATCTGACCCCTCTAGCCCGGATCGCCCAGGAGCGCAAGGAGGAAGCGCGGCTGTTGCCGGGCATCTTCCGCACCGACGAGCCGGTCTTTAACGTCCCCCGGTTGGGGAAGAACCACATCCGGGCCTGGCAGGATCGGGAACTGATCGGCATCCGCCCCGATGGACGCCGCGTGTACCTCTGGCATCCGTGGGAGAAGGGTATCACTCCGATGGAACCCTGGCCCTACGTGGACAATTCGATCTACGAGTACCTGCAAAGACTGGAAGAGATTGGAGAGGACCCAAAGGACTACGAAAGCATCTGGTACTACTACTGAAGCCGGCAAAATGCCTACTCTCATTCTCTACAACGGCAAGACGCTTACCCAGGACCCTGGTTTTCCCCAGGCTACGGCCATCGCTATCCGCGATGGCCGTTTTCTGGCCCTCGGTGACGACACCGAGATTCGGGCGCTGGCTGGCCCTAACACCCGTTTGATTGACCTGGGCGGCCGTCTGGTGCTGCCCGGTCTGACCGATGCGCATTTTCATTACTACGATTGGGCGCTTGGCCTCCGCCGGCTGGCGCTGGCCGAGGCGACCTCGCTGGCCGACCTGCGGGAGCGGCTGGCGCAGAGAGCGAGCGAGACGCCCCCGGGTCAGTGGATCCTGGGCCAGGGCTGGAACGAGACCCGCTGGCCCGAGCCGCGTCAGCCCCACCGCGCCGACCTGGACGACGCGGCCCCCGACCACCCCGTCATTCTGTGGCGCAACGACATGCACCTGGCGGTGGTCAACTCGCGGGCGCTCCGCGAAGCGGGCATCACGGGAGATACCCCCAATCCGCCCGAAGGCGTCATCGACCGGGACGAAGCAGGGCAGCCGACCGGCATCCTGCGCGAACTGGCCATCAACCTGGTGAGAGACGTCATCCCTCCGCCCACCGAAGAAGAAACCATCGAGGC
>Ga0136651_10002097_pt1 | contig 10953 bp, 15 predicted proteins | sample Mar14236cmmetaG_FD_94867 | JGI IMG/M metagenome (GOLD analysis project Ga0136651, IMG submission 94867) | Marine hydrothermal vent microbial communities from Guaymas Basin, Gulf of California to study Microbial Dark Matter (Phase II) - Marker... ...
GAACGAAGCTGTGGAAAAGAGCAGCAGCAATACGAACAAAGAAGAGGACAAATGATAACAACCAAGCAACTTATCACGCGGATCACTATCACGTTAATACTGACGGCGTCCGCATTGACGCTGGGTGGGTGTCTTCTGTTCAGCAATCCGCACGCGCAGTTCAGCTTCGAACCAGCGTTTGACTTTCCGCCACTTGCCGTTCACTTCGACGGAAGCGCTTCCAGCAGCCCCAACGGAGCAATCACCGACTACACGTGGGATTTCGATGACGGCAGCACCGACACGGGAGCATCAGTCGACCACACGTTCTACGACAAGGGAACCTACAGCGTGACTCTCACGGTAACCGACTCGAGTGGAGCTGTGGGTGCGATCAGCCACAACGTGGAGGTGCTCAATCATGCCCCAACCGCCTCGTTCACCTATTGGCCGTACATGGTGGGAACCGATCAACCAATGACCTTTGATGCGTCAGGCTCAGATGACGAAGACGGATACATCACGGATTGGGTATGGTCATTCGGAGATGGCACAACAGGCAGCGGAGAGATTACTGATCACATCTATCTTTCAGCCGGATCAAACGGAATGAAGTACCACGTAGTGCTAACTGTTATTGATGATAATGGGAAAGCCAGTTCCACGAGCAAGGATGTGCAAGTTGTTGGTTGTGATACGTGCCACTAGCCAAATCTAGCCAGTCGTGTTTCGTGCTTACGCCTAACATGTGGCCGCTCTACACACAGGGAATGAGTGGGGCATGTTGTCGTACATTCGCCGCATAACAGGCGTTCCCTGGTATCAACCGCGCCATTGTTGATCGCACCATTCGGGCACTCTCGCGTGCGACAATGGCACTTGGCGCAGTCTTCATCCGTGTGGATGCGAAACAGCGCAAGACGCGACAGCAGCGAAAGAAGCGCTCCCAGCGGGCAGAACAGACGGTAGACGAAGACGGAGAGCAGATAGCGCAGTCACCCCGATACTAAGCGGCGTTTCTCCCCAGGAAATGAGGGGCTTGAATGGGGAGTAGTTCTGCAGAATCGCGGTTCCGGTAACCAGCACCCGGGCTACCAAGTGGACGAGCAAGACATACCTGAGCTTGGATAGTACATTCAGCCATCGTGAAGGGATCTTGACCGCCAATTTGCGTACATGCAGAAGCTCTTGGGCGGCTCCAAATGGACAGATGTATCCACAGAAGACACGCCCCATGACCAAGGAAAGTGCCACCGGAACTAGAAAGAGCAACAGATACCCGGTGCTGAATCTAGGGATCACGTTCCGTACAGTGCTCGTTGGACAGAGGAACCCACCCATTACAAACCCAGCACGATCACCGATAGCAGTAGCAACCGCCTGCATAGTTTGTACCATAGAAGAGCGATGATCACCAGAGAGAACACGCCAAATACAACAAGCAATACGATCTTGAGTGGCTGCTGATGGAAGAAGTACGTCGCACTCGCCTGAGGCACGGATTTTGGCGTCTTAAACGTATGCGCCTCCTCGGGCGGCCCGAAGCTGTTATTGGAGCCGAACCCGTCGCCAAATGCCGGTGTTGCTAGACTGATAATGATTATCAGCAGTATGAGCGGCGGCAAGGCTACGCCTGCCGCGTTCTCTCTTTCATCGCTGTCCCGTTTCCAGAACCATTAGGAAAGTCGAATGCGCGTCACTGCGTCGATCGACCACTTGCTATCTGCGGAATCAACCCTTCGCCCGAGTTTCCTGCAACCTGCTGATATGAACAGATGATACGGCACGGATATGGACAATAGATGGAAGAGTTGTCTGGAGCCTGTCAGCTTTGTTATGCAACAGCGTTCATGCTCACTTCGCAAGCCTTATCAGAAGTCCCCGCAGCCTTAACTCTTGCTCTTGGCAAGGATACACTCGCTTATTCTGCGCTTGGCTCTTCGAAGTAGTCAGCTATGATCTCGCGGGCGCGCGCCAGGTCGCGCGGGCGCACCATGAGGCGCACCTCACTTAACCCATCGACGGTCATCGGCAAGATAGACGCGGGAACTTGGGTAACCATGTTCACGGGAATGTTAAAGTCGGCCAGGAGCCCTTTGATCAACTGTGCTTTCGGCTCTCCCCACACCTTGTGGCAGAGGACAAGGTCTCCCTCATCCTCCTGCTGGCGATCGAGGAGGTAATGAACGATGGTGATACATTGACTGGTGTGCAGGGGTGTCTCGCCGAGCGAAATGCGCGGTAGATCCGCAAGGACTTCCTCGTCTGATGGCGAGAAGTCCTGATGATCGGAGAGGAAGAAAGCGGGGTCGTTAGGTATCGATGTAGCTTCAATCGGTGCCCCGTCTTCATGCAGTACAATCGGGTGAGCGCCCAACTGGTAGAGTCGATCCAGCATCTCAGGGAGGGTGCGCCGAGAGACGAAGATCCCGGGTGTGCTCTGCGCCTCTTCTTCGCCCAGCTTTTCTAACGCGTGTTTAATCAGCGCCGCGGTCGAGCGCTCATCCGGATTGAGCCGCTTTAGCCTCTCTCCTACCAGCCGGATCTGAACCTGGTCTTGCAAGAGGATGTCTACCTCAACGTCTCTTCTCAGATCATGCGAAAGAAAAAACGCCGCGCCAATCGCCCGGCAGAGGACATCGATCCGGCCTGCACTGCCGGGTAAGTCGTTCAACGTAAAATCTGGCACCACCGGCGCCTTGTGAGCAAGCAGCACAAATCGTCTCATGATCTGCCAGTCTACCACACCTGTCGCGGCGAGTAAAGCAATGCATTCGACAACAAGCAAGCGTCACCATCAGTGGTGCCCGATTTCCCCTGGTATCCGGTCGAGAAGGATAGAGGAGAAGCATGCATAAGGGTACGGTCAAGATACTACAAACAGGAGTCTTCAAGGGGCACATGTCAGAGACCTTAAGCCGCCGGAAAGAAAGGGAGCAAACGTGACTTACCGCACCATTGCCGTAATCTTAGCGTTCATGTTGCTGGGGGCCACAGCATCTCTGGCCGCAGGGCCGTTCACGGGAACATGGCAGGCAGAAATCGGACTTGCGCCATTGCAGACGATGCCATTCTCCTCATTTACGTCAACGCTTGATGTAGGTCTGCATATCGGGTTCCTCGAACTCTCCAGTACTTCAGACTTCATACTCGATGGCTGGCTGTGGCAGCAGTTTGGCATGTCAGCGTCCTTGGCGTTCATCAGTTTCGACGGGCAGATGCTATTCGAGCCACAGTCGGGATCTTTCCTGTACGCACAAGGTGTGTTGAAGCTCAGTTTCTATCCCGTTGTCTTCAGCCTCTATTCGGCGATGATCGGACCAGCCGTCTCTGGAGGGCCAAACTATGGGTACGTCGTGGACATCTACGGAGAGCTCCTCGGCGGAGTCGCTTCGGTGGAGAGTGCCACATTCATTGGTGCTGATCTTAGCGGCATCAGTTTCTCTCAGACCGCGTCTTCGACAACATCTACGCTCCTCACAAGAACATACGTAACCGATCCAACCATCGATTCTGGACAGATCTGCTTCTCAGGAGAGGAACTAACATTCAAGGCCACAACGTTTGGGTGCATAGACATCACCGCAGTGACCACATTTGGGAAGACCGGGTTCACGAGCCAGGAAATCGAGCTGTCCTTCCTGCACCTATTCGATTCTCCCTTGAACATCACCCTCGACTACGTCTTCTCGCTGCAGACAGCAAGCCACACGTTCACTCCATCGCTTGAGACTGACTTCGGCTGTCTCAAGATATACACGGATCTTCTTGGGTCCGGAGGGCAAATCACGGGGATCGAGATATACGGCATCGAGTTCAGCGCTTCGTACGCCGGCACCACATTCCGCAGCATATCCAACCTGAACACTACCAGCTATGTTATCACAACCCCCGCGTACGGTTCGATCATCGAGCTGGAGTCTGATGCCATCGCCAACGCTCACCTGTACTACTCCAAGGACTACTGGGAGATCATATCGCTCGAAGTGAAGACCCCAGGCATGGGAGGAACGTACACATTCTCGGTGGACACGTTCTTCGGTACCTCGACCGGCCTGCTGTTCGATTGGGGAAAGACAAACATGGGGGTTTCGATCTCCTTTGGCTCGACGTTCTCCGTGTCAAGCCACATCGTGATCGACACCACCGGTTTCTCCGCATGGAAGATCGGCATGTCCCTATCCTGGTAGCTGGGATCTGAGCGAGCCCGGGGGAGTCGTTGATCATTTGCTAAGAGCGTTCTGTGCTCCTACACTGCACGCATACGAATCTCACTACTGCTGCCGTATCTCTGATCGTCGCGATTAGCACCCTCCCTCGAATCGATAGGCATCCTGCGTGCAGGTACACGGTGAAGGCTCGCTGCACGCGGCGATGGACGTACAATCGACAGACCTGCACTCATCGCTGGAGTGATAATAGCAACCACTGATGAGCGACAACTAAAACTCCCGTCTGGCGACAATTAGATTTCCCGTTTTGGAAGCGAATGATTGGGCTGTCTAACCTTCAGATTGGGAGGGGGTTAGGTGGTCACAGATCAACAAGTGAGGTTACTGATGAAGCTTTCTAATACGGAAGAGAGTTTGTGCACCGCCCGCAGATCTCATTCATACCGGTCTTTCCGCTGATCGTGCTGTCCCCCTTGGCGACACAACCTTTGCCATCATAGGGAGATTGGCCGATCATTGCTGTATCTTCTCCCGTGACAAGGAGCACATTCACCACCGTCTGGCCAAGGCGATCGGAGAGATGGGAAGCGTAATTATCCTATCATCCCTTTCTTGCCTTACATCGATCGCCGCATATCTCTTGTGACGCGTTGCGCAGTAGTGCATTCACCCCATTGCTAGGATCATCGCTGATGGCGTACAATGCGGCACTCGCTGAAGTGGAGGAAGACCAGTTGACAAACACAATGAGCAGGATCTTGGTGACCGGAGCGCTCGGACAGATAGGATCAGAGCTAACTCTAGCACTCCGTGCACGTTACGGGGCGCAAAACGTAGTCGCAGCCGATATCCGCAGCGAGGGGAAGGAAGACCTGGTCAATGTCGGGCCCTTTGAGCGCCTAGATGTTACAGATATGGACCGGATCAAGTCCGTCATCGATCAATACCATGTGGACTCGATCTTCCACATGGCAGCGATTCTCTCTGCCGTTGGCGAGGAGAAACCACAACTGACTTGGAAGGTCAACATGGAAGGCCTACTAAATATCCTTGAGATAGCTCGTGAACGTCACCTGCTACGCGTTTTCTCCCCAAGCTCAATCGCCGTATTCGGGCCAGAGACGCCACCTGATCCCGCCCCGCAGGCTCCACCTCTGCACCCAACGACAATGTACGGCGTCACCAAGGTCTCGGGTGAGCTATTGGGCGAGTACTATATACATCGGTTCGGCCTTGACGTCCGAGGCGTGCGCTATCCGGGTATCATATCGTCTGCGACACGCCCTGGAGGGGGGACAACCGATTATGCGGTAGCGATCTTCTATGCGGCCCTAAAGAGCAAGCACTATGAGTGCTTCGTTCGAGAGGACACGGTCCTTCCAATGATGTATATGCCTGATTGCATCAAGGCTACGATAGAACTCATGGAGGCGGACCATGATTCCCTCGTTCACCATTGTGATTTCAATCTGGCAGGCATGAGCTTCTCCGCAGGAGAGCTCGCCGCCGAGATCACCAAGCACATTCCTGACTTTACCTGCGAATTCAAACCCGATAAGCGTCAGGAAATCGCTGATTCTTGGCCCCGCACGATAGACGATTCTGCGGCACGAAACGAATGGGGTTGGGAGCCATCATACGATCTGCCCGCAATGACAGCGGATATGCTTTCCAGTCTCTCAGAGAGGATGACAAGAGCAAAGCTGTAGTTGCGGATTGCGTGCATCTGCATTGGCACGGTCAAAGAAAGAGGCCCCGCCTAGCGGGGCCCCGTTCTCAGATATACTAACCTATCTTCCTAAACAAACATCAGACGCGCAAGTTCAGCACCGTCACCGCGGCGCGGACCAAGCTTGATGACACGCGTGTACCCACCATTGCGATCCTTGTACTTCTCGCCGATTTCGGAGAAGAGTTTGTCCACCGCTTGCTTGTCCTGCAATCGCGAAAAGACGAGCCTGCGCGCGTGCAAGTCACCACGGCGAGCTAAGGTGATCAGTCTCTCGGTGTAGCGCTGTCCAGCCTTTGCCCGATCAAGTGTTGTGTCTACCTTGTCGTGCATGATAAGACCGGTAGCGATGCTCGCCAAGACGCGCTTACGATGCTGACGCATCATTCCCATCTTGTCTTTATCCCATCTATGTCTCATCTTGGTTCTCTCCTTCGTCCTTGAGCGTGTACCCAAGCTCTTTCAACCGATCTTCTACCTTGCTCAAGGTCTTCCCTCCAAAGCCATGGATATCGAGAAGTTCTTCCCTTGGACGCTCAAGCAGCTCAGCCAGGGTGGTAATCTCCGCCTCTTGCAGCAGATTGCACGCCCGCTGGTCTATGTCCAACTCGCTCAACGGGATCCCCAGCGCACCCTCTTCCTCTTCTTCGCTCTTCTCGGGAGCAAGTCCGTACGGATGCTCAGCGAATTCCTGGAACAGATCAAGGTGCCGACGCAAGATCAGCGCTGCCTCGGATAGAGCTTCTTCTGGCTTGATCCCACCATCCGTCGTTAATTCGAGGATCAGCCTTTCGTAGCCCGTCTTGCCGCCAACCCGCGTGTCCTCAACAGTAAAGTTCACCTTGCTCACAGGTGAGAAGTCGGCATCGATCGGGATTACAGCAAGAGGGGAATCATCAAGGCGGTTCATCTCGGCAGCGCGATAGCCGTAGCCAGTCTCCACCTCAAGCTCCACTTCTAGTTCTCCCTTCTCACCGAGCGTCGCAATATGCAGATCGGGATTGATAACCTTGACGCCAGATGGAACCTCGATGTCAGCCCCTGTTACCTCACACGGGCCGCTCTTCTCCAGCGTCATCCGCTTTAAATCATCGCCAACGAGCCGCAGAGCCAGTCCCTTCAGGTTAAGGATGATTTCGAGAATGTCTTCCTTGACTCCCTCGATTGTGTCGTACTCATGGTACTTGCCTGCAAAATTCACTCGGACCACGGCCGCCCCTGGAATCGAAGAGAGGAGCGTGCGACGCATGCTATTACCCAACGTCGCTCCAAAGCCGCGTTCAAGCGGCTCAATGACTATCTTGCCATAGTCATTACGCAGCTCTTCAATCTTGATCTCTTGAGGGAAGACTAGCTCGCTCATGTTAACCTCCTAGCGGGAGTAAAACTCAACTATCAAGTTCGCCGCGATCGTGTATCCTGTCTCCTCCAGATTCGGGGTAGCGATCGTCTGGAACTTCATCGCATCTGCATTCTTCTCCAGCCAACTGGGAGTCTCGCGGTCCTTATTCGCATCCAGAATCCCTTTCACACGAGCACGTCGCCCTTCCTTTACCGCGACTGTGTCGCCTTCTCGCAATAGCACCGATGGGACATTCGTCGCTCGCCCGTTCACCTCAAAGTGACCGTGCGTGATCATCTGACGCGCCTGATCTCTAGAAGAAGCAAATCCCGCACGGTATACGACGTTGTCTAGGCGACGCTCCAGCAGTTTCAAGAGTGCCTCACCAGTGACTCCCTTTTGCCGCTTCGCCCAATCGACGTAACTGCGGAACTGTCTTTCGCGCACACCATAAATGCGGCGCGCCTTCTGCTTCTCGCGCAGGTGCAATTGATACTGGCTCCTCCGAGGGCGATGTTTCTTCGCTCTCTCTCCCGGAGGCGAACTACGACGAGACATTGGACAGCTCTGCGTATAGCAGCGCTCACCTTTCAGGAATAGTTTCTCTCCCTCTCTACGACATTTTTTGCACTTCGGCCCGGTATCTCTTCCCATTATCGTCTCCCCTTGTTGCTGCTGTGGGAAACCGGCGTAACATTCTTTACCTCTTCCACCCGGATGCCCGATCCTTTGATCGTCTGCACCACGGACTGCCGCCCCGATCCCGTTCCCTTAACAGCAATGCTGACAGAACGAATTCCGTAGTCCTTCATCTCGCGCACGAGCGATTCGGCTGCGACCTGTGCAGCAAACGGCGTACCCTTTCGCGATCCTTTGTATCCCACCATTCCTGGGCTCTTCCAGGTAATGGGGTTCTCATTCATGTCGCACACGGTGATAATCGTGTTGTTGTACGTCGCGTGAATGTGGACCTTTGCCCGCTCAAGCTTGATATTCTTCGCCATCCCTACCTCTTCTTTCCTGCCTTAGCTGGCCGCGGACCTTTCCAGGTACGTGCGTTGGACTTCGTGCGCTGTCCGCGTACGGGAAGGCGTCTCTTGTGACGAATCCCTCGATACGCGTTGATGTCCTTCAGCCGCTGAATACTGGAGAAGACCCGCCTGCGCAGATCTCCCTCCACAACGTACTCTTCTACCTCGCGCCTGAGGGCGGCAACCTCTTTCTCCGTAAGGTCTTTGACACGGACGTCGGGTGAGATCCCCGTTCTTTCGATGATCTCCGCCGCACGTGCTGGCCCAATACCGAAGATATACCTCAGTCCTATCTCTATTCTCTTATCATTGGGCAGGTTGACACCGGCAATTCGCGCCATACTTCACTCCCCTTAGCCTTGTCGTTGCTTGTGCTTGGGATTCTTGCAGATGATCATCACGCGACCGTTGCGCCGAATAACCTTGCACTTCGCACACATTTTCTTCACTGAGCTACGAACTTTCATATCCTTAAAGCGCTGCGGCTAGCTCTCCCTATAAACTATTCGTCCCTTTGTCAGGTCATACGGCGAGAATTCAACTACCACACGATCTCCTGTTAATATGCGGATATAGTGCTTGCGAATCTTGCCGGAAATGTGACACAGAACCACGTGCCCATTCGTGAGCTGTACTCGAAACATCGAGCTTGGGAGACTCTCTACAACCTCTCCCCGTTGACGTATGACGTCTTTGCTCTGTCCGAGCGTTGAAGCCGCCGTCCTTCTCTGGTCACGTCTACCTGTATTTGCTTTAGCCACTACGCTTCTCTTCACCTCCTAGGGTCAAGATCTCCAACCCTGTATCTGTTAGGGCAACTGTATGCTCAAAGTGTGCCGCCAAGCCTCCTGTCGCTGTGACAACGGTCCAGCCGTCATCGAGAACCCTGGTCGGTTCAGGATCTGCCTTTACCATCGGTTCGATGGCAAACACCATCCCCGACCGCAGCCGCGGGCCGCGTCCAGGTGGGCCATAATTCGGGATCTGAGGATCTTCGTGAAGCTCCCTTCCTATCCCGTGTCCAACATACTCAGTCACAACATACAGCCCTTCATTTTCTACAAAGGTACCGATGGCGTGCGAGATGTCCGACAAACGGTTACCTATTCTAACCTGTTCTAAGCCTTGCCACAAGCTATCTTTCGTCACCCGTAGGAGGTGTTGCGCATGCTGGCTGATCTTCCCCACGGGAACGGTCGTCGCCATGTCGCTGTAGAACCCGTCTTTCACGAGACCAATATCAATCGAGAGGATGTCACCTTCGTTGAGGATTCGCTTCTTCGCGGGAATCCCGTGGACAACCTCTTCATTGATCGATGCACAGATCGTAGCAGGGAATCCATTATATCCTTTGAATGCAGGGATCGCTCCATCTTTTCTTATCAGTTTCTCTGCTAGATGATCAAGGCTCTCTGTGTCCATACCTGGAGAAACGCGCGTGCACACCTCATGCAAACACGAGGCAAGTAGCCTCCCATTTTGGCGCATCTTCGCAATCTGTATGGGTGTTTTTAAAGTAATCATTAACTGCTGAGGAATGCGAGTATCTCCTCTAATACCTTATCAGTTGCCTGCGATCCGTCAATGTCCTTCAGTAGACTGCGTTCCCTGTAGAAATTAATCAGCGGAGCAGTCGCACCCATGTACACGTCATATCGATTCTCAATAACCTCGCGCTTGTCGTCGTCACGTTGGAAGAGTTCTCCTCCACACGCGTCACAAATGCCATTAACTTGGGGAGGATTGTAAAGCAAATTGTAGATCTTCCCGCATTCACGACAGACACGTCGAGAAGAGAGACGCTTTATAACTTCCTCTCTGGGGAGAGCGATGTTGATCGCCACATCGATCGACACAATCCTCTCCAGCGCTTCTGCCTGACCAACGGTGCGCGGAAATCCATCCAGAATGAAGCCTGCGTTTTCGTCCAGCCGCTCCTTGATCATATCGATGATTAGATCATCCGGCACGAGATCGCCACGGTTCATGTACCCTTGTGCAAGCTTCCCAAGCTCCGTACCACGGGCCACCTCATCGCGCAGAATGTCACCAGTCGACAGATGAGCCAGGCCGTTCTTGGCAGCGAGAAGCTTCGCCTGTGTCCCTTTTCCTGCCCCCGGAGGACCGAGGAGAACAATCTTTCTCAGCATACTATCCCTTCCTGCGTCCGAGCAATCCGCTCGATTTTGTGAGGCTCTCGTAATGGCGCATCACCAAATGGGCTTCTATCTGCATGATCGTATCCAACCCAACACCGACCACAATCAAGAGTGACGTTCCACCAATCAGATACATCCCGCGGATTCCGCTTACCCAGGCAAAGAGATACGGCAGCACTGCAATCCCCGCTAGGAAAACGGCACCAACAAGCAAGATTCTGTTAAGAACGCCAGAGATGTAGTCAGCCGTCGGCTTGCCCGGGCGGACCCCAGGGATGAACCCCCCTGAATCGCGCACGTTCTTCGCCACATCCTTCGGATCGAACACGATCGAGCTGTAGAAATAAGTGAAGAAGAAGATCAACAACACATAGGCGATGATGTAGGTGTAGCTTCCATTTGTCACGTACGGCGTCAGGAACGAGAGGGAGGGGATGAACTGAGTAAGGGTCAACGGGATGGTCAACAGCGCGGAAGCGAAGATGATCGGAATGACCCCGCCCTGATTGACGCGGATCGGCAGGTGTGACATGTGCCCGCC
>Ga0136651_10002100_pt1 | contig 10942 bp, 8 predicted proteins | sample Mar14236cmmetaG_FD_94867 | JGI IMG/M metagenome (GOLD analysis project Ga0136651, IMG submission 94867) | Marine hydrothermal vent microbial communities from Guaymas Basin, Gulf of California to study Microbial Dark Matter (Phase II) - Marker... ...
AATCTGCTAGCACTTTCGCATTATAATACTGGTGTCTGTCGCGCGAGTGAGGATAAGGAATTAAAATAGCAGGTAGTGAATGGTAGGCTATTTCTGTCACTGCACTGGCTCCTGCCCGTGATACAACTACGTCTGCTGCACTATAATAAAGCCCCATATCTTCAATAAAAGGTGTTAACTTGTAATTTTTCCCCTTTACACCTAACTTACCTGAAAAATAGCCGAAATTCTTCTTGCCTGTCTGAATTATAAAGTAAAAGTCGTTTAATTCCTCTATTAGAGGAATTATTGCATTTACTACAGAATATGCTCCCAGACTCCCTCCCACGACCAAAACCATTTTTTTATGGTCCGGGATTCCCAGCTTCTGCCTGGCTTCAATTTTATTGATTTTTAAAAGAGCTTTTCCCCTAATTGGATTTCCTGTATGCACTATATTCCCTCTAAGATACTTTTTTGTCGCTTCAAACCCAGTGAAAACAGCTTTTGCATAAGGAGAGAAGAGCTTGGTAACAAGACCAGGAAGGACATTTTGTTCCAGTAAATAAAATGGTTTTTTAACTACTATAGATGCACATATAGCAGGGAATGATGCATAACTTCCTCCTGCAAGTACAAGGTCAACCTTAAGTTTTTTTATCAAAATAAGGGATTTAATAAAAGAAATTTTCAACTCCCATATGGATTTTAATCTCTTGAATAAATTACCCACGAGAGGGGATGAAACTTTAATTTTGTAAATTTCACCATTATCCTCAAGCTTTAATTTGCTCCCTCCTATGAGGTAAAATATTTCCCATCCTTCTGATTCCAGGTAATTTCCAAGGGCCATGGCTGGGAAAATATGTCCTCCTGTCCCCCCTGTAGCAATAAGAACCCTTTTCATTCTGCCAGCTCTCCTGCTTGAGAAGAAAGACCTAAAAGAACACCTGTTGCTGATAGATTTATGAGCAGGGAGGTTCCTCCGAAACTTATGAATGGGAGAGGAAGACCAGTTGTTGGTGCAAGACCAAGATTAACGGCAATATGTGCCAGTGCATAAATCCCTATCATAAAAGTAATGCCAAAAGCCAGAAGTCCTTCAAAAAATTTATGCTTTATTAATTTTTCTGAAATTTTGAATCCACGTATAATAAAAATTAGAAATAAAAATATAACAGTAGCCCCACCAGCGAAACCTGTCTCCTCACAGAATATTGAATATATGAAATCCTCCTGTGCCTGGGGAAGATAAAAATATTTCTGTTTGCTCTTACCCAGCCCTTCTCCCAGAAGTTCCCCCTCTGCGATAGCGATCTTCGCTTGAAGGCTCTGGTAAGAATCACCTTTTTTGAACATCCTGATCCTGGCTTTTGCATGGGAGAATGTTTCAGGAGATGCAAAATACAAGCCAGATCCAATAAGTGCAAAAAATAAAACTGGCAAAAGCATATGAGAAATTCTTGCACCTGCAACGAAAATTAATGAAAAAGAAGTAATAAGGATCAAGGTAGCCATAGAAACACTCGGCTGCATGACAGTGAGAAGAAACACAATGGCGATGGGTGCATTAAGTATAAAGAAAAATTTTATTTTTTTAATTTTCCTTTTATTTCTGGCTATTAATGAGGCCAGGAAGAAAATAAGTGCAAATTTAGCAAATTCCGATGGTTGAAAATTTATAGGCCCGAGAGAAAGCCATCTTTTTGCTCTCAGAACAGTTTTTCCATAGGGGATAAGAAGTAACAAGAAAAATATTGATACCCCAAAAACATACCAGGCATATTTTTTATAGTATCTTGAAGGTATAACCATAAAGATAAACATAAGTATAAGGCCGAGCAGGAGGCGTATGATGTGATCAAAAACTTTTTGCATGCGGCTTAAGCCGTAGAATTCAAGGGAGTAATATGAAGATGAGTAGACTGCAATGATACCGAACACAGACAGAATAATCACAACAGTTAAAAGTAGTAAATCAATTTTCTTCTGCGATCTTCCTGACCCAGTACTGATATACATCTCCTCTCTCCTTGTAATTTTTAAACATATCAAAACTTGCACAACCAGGTGAAAGAAGTACTATTTCCCCCTTCTTGGCCTCTTTATACGATATTCGTACAGCTTCTTCCATATCACTGGCGGGAATAACCCTTACGATATCTCTGAAGGTTTTTATAATTTTCTCTTTTGCTTTCCCTATAGCCACAACTAACCTGCAGTGCTTTTTTACTTCGTCTCTTAGTGAGTAAAATTCAAGGCCTTTATCTTCACCTCCCATAATTAACACTACTGGTTCTGTGAAGCCTTTGAGTGCCCATATTACCGAATGTGGGTTTGTACCCTTTGAATCATCGTAGAATTTTACTCCATTTTTTTCCAGAACGAACTCCATTCTGTGCGGAAGCCCCTTAAACTCTTTGATCCCGTGCTTTATTTTATCTATTTCTATTCCGTAAAGATAAGCTGTAAGGGAAGCCGCAAGGACATTTGCCACATTATGTAATCCTTTCAGCTTCATTTCACTAATTTTTAATAAATTGATTTTTTTATCCACATCAAGGATTATCTGTTCATTGTGAAGATAGGCTCCTTTTACCGGGTGGAGAAGGCTGAAATAAAAGACCTGAGCCCTTGCTTTTGTGTTCATATTTCTTACAATTTCATCATCGTAATTTAGAATAAGAATATTTTCTTTTTTCTGATTTTTAAATATCATAGATTTAGCCCTGATATAATCTTCTTTACTTTCATGCCAGTCTAAATGGTCAATATCTATATTTAATATTACAGCAATATCTGGACGGAATGCATCTATAGTCTTCAGCTGGAAACTTGAGACTTCTAGAACAAAGGTCCCTTTAGCTCTCCGGTATTTACAAAGCGGTTCACCTATATTACCCGCTTTGTAAACAGAACCATTTTTAAGGATTTCATAAATTAATGAGGTTACTGTGCTTTTACCATTAGTACCCGTAACGGCGATGTAATAACCTTTTGTTAATCTGTATCCTGTCTCAAGCTCTCCTATATAAGGTATTTTTAGTGTCTCTGCCTGTTTAATAATAGGAGAATCCAGTTTTACTCCTGGACTAAGAACCAGCAAGTCTGCCTGAAATATCTTATCAGTATGACCGTTTTCCTCAAACTCGATTCCAAATTTCTGTAGTTCCGTTTTGTAGATAGTGTTTATTTCTCCTTTATCAGATACAAAAACCTTTGCTCCTTCCTGTCTTAAAGCAAGAGCTGCATGAAAGCCACTGGTTCCGCACCCTATTACCGATATTCTTCCCTTAAATTTCTTCATCTTATCTTTATGGTTGCAAGTGCCATTATTGCAAATATGAAGGAAATAATCCACATTCTGACTACAATTTTCGGCTCGGAGAGCCCTTTCTCTTCGTAATGATGGTGCAGCGGTGCCTTGAGAAATATCCTTTTCCCTTTCGTTTTCCTGAAATAATAGACCTGAATTATAACTGATATGGTTTCAATCACAAATAATCCACCTGCGATGGCCAGTAGAAATTCCTGTTTTGTCAGGATTGCAATGATCCCAAGGGCCCCTCCTAAAGCTTGGGATCCGGTATCCCCCATAAAAATGTCTGCAGGGAATGCATTGTACCATAAAAAACCCAATAATGCTCCTACAAATGCTCCTCCGAATATGGTGAGCTCTTCAATACCGGGGATATACAGAAGATGTAGGTAATTAGAGAGTATCTTATTACCCTCGAAGTAGGAAATCAATATAAAAACAGTCAGAGGAGCAAGGGTGGCTCCAGCTGCGAGACCGTCCAGGCCATCTGTTAGGTTTACAGCATTGGTGGTTCCTAAGAAAACAAAAATGACAAAAAAGAGATAAAATAGGCCAAAATTTACATAAATATTTTTGAAGAACAAAAACTGCGTCTTGAAAGCCACTTCTTTGGGAAACAGATAATATAAAGAAATTACCACAACAATAGCAAGTATAAACTGTAAAAGAATTTTTTCGCCTTTTGAAAGTCCCTTCTTCTTATCGCCAGTATGTTTCCTTATATCATCTATAAAACCGATAAGCCCGAGATATATAACCACAAAGGAAGCAAGATATATGAAGGGGTTATTTAATTTGGCCCAGAGCAGGGTAGAAAGTAGAACCACAGGTAAAAATACTATCCCTCCGGCAGATGGAGTCCCTTCTTTTTTCTTATGCCTGCTTGGAACATCTTCGGAAATTCTTTCTTTATAATGCGCTTTCTTCAGATATAGGGGAATAAATATTAAAGTCAAAATCAGAGCAGTCAGAGCGCTCCCACCAGTTCTAAGAGTTATGTATCTGAAAATATTGAAGAAGGATATGTGTTCCCTTAAAGGAAACAATAAATGATAAATCATTTCAATTTATCCTCCAAGTTTTTGATTATGTCTTCAAATTGTACGACCCTGGAAGCCTTGAAAAGGATAATATCTCCACGTCTCACAAAATTAAGTAATGCATCCTGAAGGTCTTTTTTGGATTGGAAATGATGAACTTCGGCTCCTCTTTTGGCTGCTTCCTCAGAGATAAACTTTGCGAGCTCACCACAGGTGAATAGTATCTTGTGACCCGTTGCCACAAATTGCTGACCTGCCTCTCTGTGAAGCTCGGGAGCTTTATCTCCCAGTTCCAACATATCGCCAAGAACAAAAATTAATCTTTTGTCTTTTTGTTCTTTGAAGGTTTTAAAGAGCTCTAAAAGGGAGTCTGGATTTGAGTTATAAGCATCATTTACAATTTTAAAACCAGATTCCAGATTAATAATTTCCATACGCATACTTTCGTCTCTGAAGTTTCTCAAGAGCTCCTTCATTTCGTGTAGGGGAATTCCAAGCTCCTTCGCAACTACAATGGCTGCCATAGCATTCTCCAGCATACCTTTGCCTGGTAAGGGTAAAATCAGCTCTTCTCCGTCCACCAAAAATTTTGTTTTATCTTCCTCAAGAGTGTATCGATCTGGTTTTATATCGCCTTTGTCCACTCCATAAAAAATCTTTTTTACCAATGGCGGAATTCTTTTTTCTATTTCATCTAAATGTATGGTCTCAGCATTTACAAGGGCAATTCCTTTCGGTGGGAGTGCTTCAAAGAGCCCGGCTTTTTCAATTGCTACATTGAGAGTGTTTACAAAAAATTCAAGATGGCTTCTTGCTATTTTTGTCAGAACTGCAATGTGTGGTCTGGCAATGTAAGTGAGATAGGCTATCTCACCAGGGTGATTTGTTCCATATTCTAGCACAAGATAATCAATATCCTTAGGAGCATTGAGAATAGTAAGAGGAAGACCAATGTTATTATTGTAGCTTTTTTTGCTTTTGTAAACCTTAAATCTAGCGGATAATAAAGTGTATATTAATTCCTTGGTTGTTGTTTTACCCAGAGAACCTGTTATTCCAATTACCCTTGTGTTCATTTTTTTGATTTTGTAATTTGCAAGTCTACCGAGTGCAAGTATTGGACTATCCACAAGAATACGAGGGATATTCGAAGGTCCCTTTCCAAACGGTAATATTACACATGAAGCACCTTTTTCAACAGCTTCCATAGCAAAATCTGCGCCATCAAATTTTGGTCCTCTGATGGCAAAAAATAGATCTCCTTCCTTTACTGTCCTTGAATCTGTGCTTACACCCTTGATTTCCTTTTCAGGGTCTGCATCCAGAAGTTTGCCACCAGTTATTACTTCGATCTCTTTTAGTTTAAACATCCTCTTCTCCTTAATGCTTCCAGTGAGATTTCTCTGTCACTAAAGGGGTATTTTTTATTCTTAATTTCCTGATATGTTTCATGTCCTTTACCGGCAATTACTATTATATCCTCTGGCTGAGCATGTTCAATAGCATAGTATATAGCATCCTTTCTGTCGGTTATAGTGATAAAGTTTTCTCCTTTAATCCCGGCAATAATATCCTGAATGATACTCTCTGGATCCTCATTTCTTGGATTATCAGATGTTATTACCATGAAATCGCTGAGTTTTTCTGCAATACTCCCAAATAGAGGCCTTTTCCCCCTATCTCTATCTCCGCCTGCGCCAAATACCGTAATGATCCTTTTCTTTCTGAAAGTTCGAATAGATTTCAGCAGATTTTCAAGGGCTTCAGGAGTATGTGCGTAGTCGATGATAACATGGATACCACATTTTGAACCCTTGAGTACCTCAAATCTGCCAGGGACCCCCTTTATATTCTGAATCATAGTTTTGAGATTCTCTTTTACAGGTATCTTTAATACATAGAGAGTAAGTAAAGCAGCCATCATATTGTAAACGTTAAACTTTCCAGGGATAGGCAGAAATATGTTCTCTTCTTCAATGAGTCCATGGAGATTCAGAAGAGTACCATCAAGACTTACGTTTTCAATTTCTGCTCTGATGTCAGCTCCTTCGCTGAACCCGAAGGTAAAAATATTTTTTTGATTTTCCTTGAATAGTGAAGCATGGGGGTCATCCTCATTTATGATTGAATACTCAGGAGAGTATTCTCTGAACAGTTTTAGTTTTGCGTTTAAGTAGTTTTCAATAGTTCCATGATATTCTAAATGTTCTCTTGAAAAATTTGTGAATATTGCAGTGTGTATCTTTGTACCGACAAGCCTTTTTTCTTCAATACCAGCAGAAGATGCCTCCATAACAAAAAATCTGCATCCTGTATCTTCTGCCTCTTTCAAAAATCTCTGAATATCCACAGATTCTGGTGTTGTTCTTTCGGCTTCTCTACATAATTTGCCATTGCAATAATATATTGTCCCAAGTAACCCCACCTTCTCTCCCACAAATTCAAGCAAGTCTTTAATTATAAATGAAGTTGTCGTTTTCCCGTTAGTGCCTGTTATTGCAATGGTTCTAACTCTAGTTGAAGGGTAACCAAAAAAACGAGCAGCTAAGATACCCATTGTTTCCCGGGTATTCTTTACAAGAATATATGGTATAGGGTAATTTCCGTCTTTTTCAACACACAGGGCATGGGCGCCTTTTTTAATTACATCCTCTATGAAGTCATGACCATCAAATTTTCTACCTCTTAAAGCAATAAATAAATCTCCCTTTTTTGTAAGTCTTGAATCATATGCTATACCAGTGATTTCTGTGTCACCACCTTTCACTTTAAATCCTTCGGCCAATTTATAGAGACGCATAAGTATCCCCCTTTATTAAAAATTCAGCTATTTGTCTGAAAAGAGGAGCGGCAATCTCCCCGCCATAAAGAGTATATGGTGGTCCTTGAGGTTCAAAGATAACCACATATATAAGATATTGTGGTTCATTTTTAGGGAAAAATCCTATGAAAGACGATATAATTCTTCCGGAATCATAGCGCCCCCGAGATGGATCATACACTTTGGTTGTACCTGTTTTCCCACATATAGCAATGCCGGGAATGCGAGCCCTGCGCCCCGTTCCTTTTTCTACCACATCTTCCAGTATATTCTTCATGGTATCGGCCACTTCAGGAGGCATAACCCTCCTTACAAAAACAGGTTCGTGATGCTTTAATATAAACCTCGGAGCATAAAGTATACCCCCATTAGCAATAGCTCCATATGCCATGGCCATCTGCAGACCGTTTACGAGTATGCCATATCCCATAGCAAAATTAGCTGTGTATGATTTTTTCCATTCAGAAAGTTTTTTAAGTCTACTAAAAGATTCACCTTGAAGTATGGAGCCTGTAGGTGCACCTATTCCATAGTTCTGAGCCATGGTATAGAGCCCCTTTGGGCCGATTAAAAGCCCCAGTTTACTTGCTGCTACATTGGAAGAGTAAATAATAGCATCCCTGAAAGAGATTTTTCCAAGCGGATGCACATCTCGTATTGTTTTCCCTTCTACTACTATGTAACCCTTTCCAGTTTCAATAGAATCATTTGGGGTGATGATGCCGTTCATAAAAGCGTAAGTATAAGGAATAATTTTAAAGGTTGATCCTGGCTCGTATGGGTCTTCTATAGCTTTGTTTTTTGTGGGTTTAGCATCATTTGGGTCGTGAGTGGGGTAGTTCACGAGGGCCAGCACTTCTGCTGTTTGTGGATTTGTGACTATTACAAAGCCACCTTTAGCTTTCTTTTCATTTACTGTTTTTTTGAGTAGCTGGTAAATATAATCTTCAAGGTCAAAATCCAGGGTTATTATTAAATTTTTCCCCTTTTTAGGAGGTGTAAAGTCAAGCTGAGGAAATTTCAAAATATTTCCTCTGGCATCTCTATAAAAATAGTCTACACCCTTTTTCCCTTTTAACCAGAAATCCATACAGTATTCAAGACCCCCTAAAGCTCTGTCTTTCCCCATAGTTCCAATTATTCCACTTCCAATATTATGGTATGGATAGAATCTCTTAAGTACTATTTCCTGGTAAAGATTAGTATCGTTTACAAGTTGAGGTAGGGGAGAGGAAATAAAAGGAATTTCTCCTATAGGTAAAAAATATTTTCTTCTATTTTTAAACTTTTTTGTGTGAATTCCGTATTTTAAAAGAATTTTTCGCGATTTTACAGGATTACCAGTCTGATATATCCTCAGGACCGGGATACTTGTAGCCACTGGATGAAGTTTCCTGTCAAGAATCTCACCTCTCTCTGGGAGTAAAGGTTTTTGTTTTAATGATTGCTTAACTCCTCTTTCCCTGTATAATTTCCCAATGGAAGTTAATTGAAGGGCGAATAGATTTACTGTAATCACAATATAAAATATTATAAGAAATATTTTTATAAATTTAATTCTCCACACCATTTCTCCCAGATAGAAGATTCTCAAGACGTGAGACTTCTACCATTTTTGCTCTATTTATTAACATTTCTCGCCTTGCTATCTCTCTTTGATTTTTTAATCTGGCCACTTTAGAAGCAAGAGATGTCACAATGCTACTTATATACGCTACAGGGAAAAGAAGAAGTAAGAGCAGAAAGGCAATTAAGAAGCTCTTCCTCATCACATTCCTCCTTTTTTACATATACTCTTAATTTTGAACTCCTGGCTCTGGGGTTTATTTCCACTTCCTGAGCGTCGGGTTCTACAGGTTTGCGGGTTAAAGTAGTGATACAAGATAGCATCTTGAGTCGTTTGATAATTCTATCTTCTACAGAGTGATAAGAGATAAAAGCTATTTTCCCTCCAGGTTTGAGGATTTTAATCCCTTCTATAGCTCCTTTTATCACATGTCCCAATTCATCATTAACAAAAATTCTAAAAGCCATGTAAATTTTAGGAAGCTCATTTTTATAAAGAGAACCTTTGAATATTTCTGCGACTACATCATTAAGATCATAAGTTGTCTTGAATTTAGATTTTTTCCTTCTTGTTACAATACCTTGTGCAACTTTGCTTGCATATTTCACCTCTCCGTATTTTACCAGTATTTCAGTTATTTCTTTAGGTGACATCCTGTTTATATAATAGCTCAGAGGCTTTCCCACATCCGGATTAAATCTCATATCAAGGGGTTCTTCACGTTTAAAACTGAATCCTCTACCGGAATCTTCAATGTGAAAAGTAGAGATCCCAAAATCGAAGAGGATTCTGCCTGCTTTTTCGATGCCAAGCTCCTTGAGTACTGTGGAGATTTCAATATAATTACAGTTGAAAATTCTAACATTCTTGTAGTTCCTGATTGTTTCTTTTAGTTTTTGGAAATAGATAGGGTCTTTCTCCAAGGCTATAACAATACCACTTCCTCCCACCTTTTCAGATAGAGCTTTAGTATGTCCTCCTTCGCCTGCGGTTGCATCTACCACTATTTCGCCTTCCAGAGGGGAAAGGTAATCTATGACATTTTTAAGCTGTACTGGTTTATGGATACTCATATCGGTAACTCTTCAAAATCAATATTTTTTCTATCAACAGTCTTCTGATATTCTTCAGGATTCCAGATTTCAAACCAGCGAGGCATTCGTACGAAATAACATTCTTCTGTAATTCCTGCATACTCCATTAGATGGCCTGGGAGTAGAATCCTCCCCTGCAAGTCTATTTCTACTTCTTCTGCTTCACCCATTATGTAGCGGGTGGCATTTCGTTTCTTCTCATCAACCAGAGGAATATCTTGAATCCTCTGCATCAGTGCTTTCCATTCTTTCTCACTGAAAGCGTATATACATTTTTCAAATCCTTTAGTAAGCACCAGCCTCTCGCTAAATGTGAGATTTCTTCTGAGAGTGGCAGGTATCGCAACCCTGCCTTTTTCATCAATTTTATGAAAACGGTTATTTCTTTTTTCTCTTCTTGCCAATTGTTCCCTCCACTTTTTACCACTTTTCACCATTATTTTACATATTTTTGGTAAATTTGTCAAGTATTATGTTGGATGAAAAAATTAGCTAATGGAAACTATTACGGAATTATAAGCTTTTCAGAGATTTTCTATTCCTCTCAGCATCAGGTAAATTCTTAAGGAAATTTTTTATTTCTTCCTTTAATTCCGTTAGCCCCTGTTCTAATTTTGCCGAAATAAAAATACTGTTGGGAAATTCTTCACTGAATCTTTCTATTATCTTGGGTTCAATAATAAGATAAATTTTGTTGAATACCATTATTAATGGCTTATCTTTACAGCTAATTTCCTCTAGCACTTGTCTTACAACTTGGATTCTTTCTCTAACTCTGGGATGTGAAATATCTATAACATGGAGGAGTAGATCTGCCTCTTTTGCAACTCCCAGTGTAGCTTTAAAGGATGCAATAAGGTGATGGGGAATATCTTCAATGAATCCTACTGTGTCTGATAATACTACTCTCTTTGGAAGTCCTTCAAGATAAAGTATCCTGGTTGTAGCATCTAAAGTTGAAAAGGGTTGATCTTCCACCTTTATGCTTGATTTAGTTAATAGATTCATGAGTGTAGATTTTCCTGTATTGGTGTAGCCTACAAGTGTTACTTTGTAAATATTCTTTCTGTGTTTTCTATGAAGTTCACGGGTCCTTTCTATCTCTCTCAGTTCTTTTTCAAG
>Ga0136651_10002101_pt1 | contig 10938 bp, 10 predicted proteins | sample Mar14236cmmetaG_FD_94867 | JGI IMG/M metagenome (GOLD analysis project Ga0136651, IMG submission 94867) | Marine hydrothermal vent microbial communities from Guaymas Basin, Gulf of California to study Microbial Dark Matter (Phase II) - Marker... ...
CCAAGAAATATTAAAGCTCTTTTTTTATAGCGGAAATTGTAAACAAAAAATCCCAGAACCGTTCCCACGAATATCAGATTTGCCATTAGCATAAAATTGTCACCCTGCATGTATGCAATTATGAAAAAGAATATTGATGATACAATTCCTATTCCAGATGCTAAACCATCGATACCATCGAGAAAGTTAAAGGCATTTGTTATCGATAGTATCCAGACTATTGTGAGAATTGTTTCGACAATTTTCCACAGTAGGGTGTCCGGGAGAAAAGTGAAGTATATTCCGTGGTATATAACAATACCTGCCGCAACTATTTGGACAATTAGTTTGAGAGTTGCTGGTAGCCTTTTTATGTCGTCAAGGATGCCCAGTAAGCCTATTATGGCAGAGCCTACGAACAGCCCATAGAACTCTCTTGGGAGATTTTTAATGAGATTGATGCAGCTTGTGAAGGAAATTAAGATAGCAATACCTCCAGTTCTGGGGGTAATGCTCTTATGGATGTGTCTGCCTCCGGGTTTATCCACAATGTTCAGTTCTTTCCCGATGGTGTAAAAGATTGGAATTAGGCCTGCAGAGAAGGTGAAGGGAATTATAATGTGGTATAAATATGGAAGCTTTAAGAGGGATAAAAATTCCCATAAGTTGTGGTGGAATATCAACACCACAACAAAAATCAAAGTTGGAATATACTTTTTTAACGTGATTTTTTCATTATACATAGTGCCTTTCCAGAAATTGTAAAATTCTTTTGAGATCTCTTCTTCTGAGTGTAGGGTAGATTGGCAGAGAAAATTGGCTGTTCCAGGCTTTATCAGTTACTGGTAGAGTCGTATCAGAGGAGTACTTATGTAATGGTTTAAATACTGGTTTTCTTATGGTTATTCCCATTTTGAGCGCTTCAGTCATTATTTCTTCGGGTGACAGGTCAGGATGATATGCAATTACCCTGAAAAAATTAGGCTCGAAACTTTTTATCCCGATGTTAGGTATTTGGAGATATTGTTTGAGGATATTTTTATATTCTGTGTATATTTTCTGCCTCTTCTTGATGAAAGTAGTGAGTTTTTCGAGTTGCTTCAATGCGATAGCGGCTTCTATGTCGGTCATTTTGTAGTTGAACCTAGGGGTCAGTTTTTCTTTTTCATCGTACTCTCGCATGTCGATTATTTTTTTGTATATCCTGTGGTCATTTGTTAGAACCGCTCCTCCTTCTCCAGCGGCAATGAATTTTGTTGCATAGAATGAAACGACAGTTATCTGTCCGTAATATCCTGTTTGTTTCTCTTCTATTTTAGCTCCTAAGCTTTGAGCGATGTCCTCAATTACTGGAATTCCGTAGTCTGTTATCTCTTTTATAAATCCGGGCTGGCCGAACATATGGGGAAAGATAATAGCTTTTGTTTTTTTCGTTATTTTCTTTTTCACATCTTCCGGATCGAGATTGAAGGTTTCTTTCTCAATATCAGCGAGTACAGGGATAGCATTATTGCTTTTGACTGCATGCCATAGTGCCGAACACGTATATGATGGAATTATAACTTCATCACCGTGTTTTATTCCTAGGGCTCTAAGTGTCAGAAATAAGGCTGCGGAACCACTGGAAACACATACGCAATATGTTTTCCCTATGAGATAGGAGAGTTTCTTTTCCAGTTCCTTTACCTTTACACCCTGGGCAATGAATCCCGATTTGATAACCTCTGTTACTGCTTCGATCTCTCCTTTGCCTAATGAGGGTTTATTGTGAGGTATCATATATTTATAAAAAGTCTCAACGACTGAAAAGCCTCTGCGTAGTCTACTCTTGCCTGCACTCCTCTAAAAAGAGCGTTTGATCTTGCAACTTCTATGATTGTGATGCCTGAAATATTTGTTTTTGAAACCTGGGATTTGTGTGCTAGTAGAAGCTTTTCCTTTATTCTCAGGTATTTTTCGCCTAGTTGTACGAAGACATTTGGATTGAAATTCTGGGTAGTTGGCGTTTCGTAGAAAAGCACATTTCTTACGTATCTTGTTGCTGAAATGGTTATTTGGGCAATGTGTCGGTGGTCTTGGTGTGTATCGTCCCAGAAGTTTACAAAAATGAGGTCGGGGGATACTTTCTTTATTACTTTTTCCAGATTCCATATTGCTTCCTTGTTGATACTGATCTGGGTATCTGAGTATCCACCCCAGTATAGTTCTTTTACCCCCAGAATTTTTGCTGAAGACTGCTGTTCTCTGATTCTGGTTTTACCATCTCCCCCAGCTCCGCCGTCAGTGGCAATATACAAATACACATTGTGCTCTTTCTCCGAATATTTTGCAAGGGTACCACCACAACCAACCTCAATATCGTCAGGATGTGCTCCAATAGCAAGGATGTTCATTTTTAATTGATTTTCTATCATTTGATTCCCTTTGTTATTATGTTTATGCTGTTTTCACCTTCATTGAATAGGAGATCAAGAATGGAAAGATTTGGTATGAAATCACCGTAGAGCTGATGATAGACTGGATGGCGAAAATCTTGAAAGATGACTTTTATTCCGTTATCCTTAAATAATTCTAAATTCAAGTAATTTTTTCCTCCTTGTCCAGAGAGATATGTTTCTGCGTTAATTGTTTTTAAGATGTTTATCAGCTTTTCGTCGGCTGAGAGAGGAAGCTGGTCAGGGTTATAATTCAGACTGGAGGAGAGAAGGATTTTCCTTTCTATTTTCAACTTTTTCAAAATCCATTCTATTGTAGCAATGTTAAAATCGATGAGAAGCTCATATTTTCTGGAATAAAGTTCTTTCAGCTCCGCGAATAGAGAATTGAAGAACGGAGCTTTACGATAGTAGGTGATGAGGGTGTTAAGATGTTTTTTCTTCCACTTTTGTTTATTGTCTATCTGAACCTCATTTATTTTCTGACCGAAGTTGTGCACAACAGGTACAGTGAGCCACATCCAACCCCTGTCAGTCTTTATTCTATTCCTATTTTGATATTCGTTTTTTTTGAATTGAACATCATCAAAAAAGACGAAGATGTCCGACTGCATTATTTTTGCAAAGTATCCGAGCCATGGGTATGCTTGAGGCTGATGTATAGCGCAAATCATTTTAAATAGCTAATCTCAATTTTACTTTTTAAATTAAAAAACTTAGAATTGTTTTTTAACAAGAATGTGAGGTGAAAATGGATTTAATGGTGAAAGCCTGTATAGTAATTGGTATTGTTTCATTGATGTTGGGGATAATATCCAGAATGTTGTTGATCCCATTTTTTGTTGAGGCAAGCGCATATCTGCAATTTTCAGAGTTTTGTTTTATCACAGCTATAACTTTTATGCTCTACAAAATGGTTTATAAAAAGTAAACATTTTAAAATAGTTTTTTCACGAAGATTGGGTTAGTTACGAGAACAATCCAGTCATCTTTGCCGATGTATATTTTATAGTAGAACATTTTATCCTTAGGGAAATTAGAGTCCTCAAGCCATATGTCTGTAGATCTATAGAAGGGAATCTTTTGTACCAGTTTTTCACCCAGGAATACATAAATGTTCTGGGAACCTTTAAAGTTTTCCAGGCATTCAAGTTTTATGTGAATATTTATCTGAGGATAGGTCAATTTAAGAGTTTCTCCAATGAATGCAGAGTTTCCAGACATGGGATCATGCACGGAAAAATCGATAAGGCGGATTTTGTCTCCAAAGTAATCCCGTGTTGAGTACATCCGGCCATTTCTCATAGCTTCGATAACACCATCGCGGGATTTTTCCTTCACAAATATAAATGTGTTGGTTTCGTGTATCAAATCTAAGTTATTTGATTCCTCAAAATCTAATTCACCTATGGTCCACACAGGTATTTTTCTGTAATTGAGGCAATATTCTTTAAGGGTAAGATCCCATAAACCACCTGGCTTACCCAGAACTTTCATTCCTTCCCAGAAGATTGCAAAACCGTTGTGCTGCTTTGTTTCTGCAATCAGGTGTGGATACGCTTTGGTGAAAACCCGGATTGAGTTCTGCATGAAAGGAATGTTAAGAGGCAGGTTTTCTTCGTGGGTTACTTCAGGGTGTGCCCAAAATATGAGACCGTTGTGATTGTGAACATAATCGATGAGTGCTTGGAATGGTCCAGCCCCGGGATCCCCATGGTACTGATCATAGAGCCTGGGAAGGAAAGGGTACTCTGATTTCAGGAGTAGTATTATTAGAACTGTCATGAGTAGTGAGAAAATTGAAAACCTGTATTTTTTTCTATTTCCTGGAGACCTTCTTTTTCTAATAATTCGTGTAAAGAAGAAGAGTAAAGCCAAAAAATACAGAAAAATCTTGAAGAAATAGGCCATATTCTGTGAAATATACCTGAAGGTATTACCGTTTGGTTTTTTATAGCCAATTCCTCTGGCAAGTGAGGGTAGTTTTTCATAGTCTTTGTAACTATCCATTCCAAAGACCAGCAGATGAGTGTGCCAGTTTCTGAGTTCGAGGTTCTCGTATACTGGAGATCCTTCCCAGAAATAAAAAGGGACTGCTTCTATACCTGGTATCAAAATAATGTCTTTGTAGATTCTATCGAGATAGTTTATCTCGGCAAAATAGTTCTCAAAACCATAGGTAGCTACTGAATTTCTCTTTACTGTGATTTTTAAAAGATTTTCAAAAGGTTTGATTCCGTAAGAGACTTCCATATTATCATGGTCGGTGATGATCGCCACGTCGAGTTTTTCTTTGCTTATTATCCTGGCCAATTCCTCCAGTGTGTATTTGCCTCCGCTCACCTTGGAGTCGAAGTGAATCCCAGCTTTTAATAGGTAGTAGGTTTCATTTCCTTTGAGTTTTAAAGTTAATACAACGAAAGATAAAAGCGCTATTAATGCTATTTTGTTCTTATTCATTTAGGACCTTTCTATATATTTCTTCTATTTTGCTGATATAGTTCGATATGTCAAATTTCAGGCAGAATTTTTTGTTGTACTTGATGAAATTTTCCCTCAGGTTACTTTCAGTGTATAATTTGAGGATTCCTGCACAGAGCTCTTCAGCCGAGCCTGGTGTGATTAGTATGCCATTTACATTGTGTTTTATAAGCTCTGGTATACCTCCGACCTTTGTGGCAATGATAGGTACACCTGCTGCCATAGCCTCTACTATAACTCTTCCAAACCCTTCGTTATTTGATGTGACCGTCAAAACGTCTGATCTTGCAAGGAACTTTTCCACTTCGGACTGGTATCCGTAGAAATGAACGTTTTCGAGTTCGTTTTTCTTTGCATATTCCTTGCATTTATTCAGTAGCTCTCCATCGCCAATTACCTTGTATGTAAAATTATAACCTTTTTTGTTTAGTAGTGCAGCGGCGTGCAGTAATAAAAATGGGTTTTTTATTTCGGTTAATCTTCCGATCCAGGTTATTGTAAATTTTTGATTTTTCTTTTTTTGTACGTTTGTGAATCTTTTGAGGTCAATACCGCAGCCAGTAACTATAAATTTCTCGGGTTTACCGATTTTTTTTCTGATGTGATCTTTTTTACCGAGGTGTGTAAGGTTCAGAATGTACTTAGTGTATTTTGCCATGAGTTTTTCCATTGCTATAAAAAGTGAGGTAATAGTAGGATGATAGTAACCATAAAAGATATGACCATGGGGAGAATGAACGATATTTGAAAATCTCGCTATTTTGCCTGCGAGACGTCCTAATATTCCAGCTTTTGAAGTATTGGTATGTATTATGTCAGGTTTTAGTTTCTTGAACAAAAAATATAGCTTTATAAGTGCAATTATGTCTAATAAAGGATTTATGTTCCTGATAAGCTCTTTGATTTCTATTATGGCGAAACCATTTTTAGCAGCAAATTCGTAAACATCGAAAGGTGGATTCGCTGTTTTCCCGGTTATTAGGGTGACATTGTGCCCTTTTTGTGATAACCCTTTTGCGAGCAATAGAGTTACTTCGGCAGAGCCCCCGGCGTCAAGTCTGGTTATTACAAGAGTAATGTCGAGTTTCTTCTCAGGCATATTCATTTACGATTTCTATAATTGTTCGAATTTTCTGTGTGGAAATCTGAGGGTGAGTTGGTAAGAGTAGAAGTCTTTCTGCGAGAAAGAGGGAATAGGGGAAAGGTTCTTTTCTTCTGTCAGGTGATAATTCAGGGTAAAAATGATGCAAGGGTTTTTCGTATAGAAAGGTTGTTTCTATGCCTACTTCAAGTAACTTTCTGAAGATAATTTCTTTATTTTTTTTGTTTTTCACCACTATCGGGAATTGATTAAAGACAACCTCTGCATTGTGAGGCAAGGTTGGGAGGACGAGGTTACTGTTATTTTTCAGGCCTTTATATAACATGTTGCCATTTCTTTTCCTTAACTTAAAAATGATTTTGTATCTTTTTAAAACTTCTTCGCCGAGGGCAGATTGAACTGAATTGTATTGATAAGTGTCAAAGTCTTTATGGAGTGTCGTATATTTGTATTTAGAGATGAGCGGGTTTAAAACGGTATAGAAAAATGGTCTTACAGCTAATGATAGACCACATATTTTTGCAAAGGTGTTTATTTTTTGTAGAGAGGAAATTGATGGAAGATCACCTGCAAGTTTCTTAACCCTTTTGAGATTTTCCTTGTTTCTTAAGTAGATCAAACCTCCAGTCAAGTTGGAAGTGTTTTTCCCTCTATTCAGTGAAAAAAAACCGATTTCCGCGATGGTACCCGTGTACTTGCCGTAGATTTTTGATCCCATTGAGCTTGCTGCGTCTTCAATCACGTATACGTCCTTTTTTTTGATACTTTCCTGAACGTGCTTAAAATCTACGGGGATTCCAAACATATGGACTACAAGAACAGATAGAGTTTTTTTTGTGATAGACTCCAGCACTTTCTGTATGTCCATGTTGAAGGTTTCGGGGTGAATATCGACTAATTTCGGTTCAAGTCCTGCTCTCTTGATGGGAAGTATGAGAGAAGGTGCTGTGTAAGCTGGCAGAATTACTTCTTTTTTGTCCGAGGGGGAGATACTTTTTAGAAATAGCAGAATTATGTAAAAGGCTGTCGTACCTGAATTTGTGGCGATAAAATACTTTGTTCCAAAGAAATTTTCTATTTTCCTTTCAAAGATGTTAATTGCCCTTTTTGTTCTGAAGATTCCAGTGGCTGATTTTATAATGTCTGGGGGGAAATACGGTATCCCTGCAGACGGGGTGATAACTATCATGGTTTACTCCTTTTTTATAATTAGGATTTTATCTACGGTAAGAAAGGGGGGTACTTTTACGTTTATTGTCTTTATGATTTTCAGTTTGCTCTCTTCAATGTATGGGAGAAGGTCCTTAAGAGTGTATGCGTTTATCTTTATAGGGTTTGTAAGTCTATTTAGAAAATATTTCAGCTTTAGTAGAGGATTAGCTTTGTTTCTGATGTCAATGATTATATATCCTCCAGGTGTTGTTACCCTTTCTAACTCAGCCAGGATTTTTTTTATAGTTGATATTTCAAGGTTTATGAAAGTGTTTAGACAAAATGTATATCTAAAGGTGCCGGGTTTGAAAGGAAGAGAAACGCCATCTCCACAGAGAATGTTTAAAAGGTTTATTTTATTATCCCCGGCCAGTTTTCTGGCTTCTAGTAATAAATCCAGATTAAGGTCGACGCCGAACAAGTCCTTTTCGTCTAATTGATGTTTTTTCGCCATCTCTATGAAAAAAAGACAGTTACCGCATCCTACATCAAGGATTTTCCCTCTGGCTTCAGAGGTTGAGTCCAATGCGATTTTCCTTACCTTCCGGGTTATCCTGCCCAGAAATGCGTTGGGGTTTTTGAGTTTGTCCAAATTTATTTCATCCATCTGATATTTCCTTCTCGATCTCCAGTATTTGTTCTGCTTTTCTCTCCAGTGTAAACTGCTTTTTTACCCTTTCTAATCCGTTTTGAGATAGAGTTTCCCTCAATTCTCTGTTTTCTATCAGCAGCTGTATTGTTTTTGTAATTTCAGCGGTATCTATAGGATTGATAATCAACCCACTGTATCCATTTTCTACAGCGTCGTAGATACCCCCGAAATTTCCAGCGATGACTGGCTTGCCACATGCACTTGCTTCTATAAATACGATTCCAAAGCCTTCATAGTCACCTCTCAGTTGTTTGTTGGCTTCAGTCTGTCGGTTTAGGAGTATAAAGATATCACACAGGTTGTAATATTCAGGAAGTTCGTTGTCCGGCACAAAACCAGCAAAGATTACTCTTTTCCTGACACCCAGTGTTTCTGCTAATTCCTGGAGTTTTTTCTTTTCTCTTCCATCTCCAACAATCAGGTAAACCAGGTTATTGTATCTATTTTTCAGGATGGAAATAGCTTCGATTACTTTATCATGTCCTTTACGTTCGTCGAGTCTTCCAACGGTTAGTAAAACTATTTTCCCGTGGAGGTTATATTTGTCAGCTATTTTTTTATTTCGTGGTTTTGGGCAAAACCTGTTTGTATCAACACCCGGAGTAATTACTTTTATTTTCTGTGAAGGTATTCCGAACCGGATATATTCATCTCTTGTGAAATTGCTGTTTGCAATCAGATAATTTGAGTTTTGGGCGAATATTTTTAGAAGATTTTTTAATAAAGGGGTTGAACCGAATCTTAAGGTTTCTGAACCATAGATGTATATTACGTATGGAACCTTGAAAAGTTTGTTCAAACACCAGCCTGCAACGCCGGAGGACAAAATCTGACCACAGTGAAGAATCTTTATTCTATGTTTTAGATGCATTTTCATTGCCCAGTATAGGTAAATAATTCCCTTAGTGATTTTTTGCCGTAGTTGATTGCCGTCTGGTATGTTGACCCTAAATATCTTGTGGGGATAGTGTCTGTCGATTTGGGATGATGATTTCCTCCTTGAAGCAATTATCACGCGGTTTCCATCGGGGAGTTTTTTCCATATTTCATAGAAGTAGGTGGCAATGCCACTAACTATTGGAGGAAAATCTCCTGGTATCAGTAGATTTATATTCCTCATAGGTCATTTTCTTTTAATGTTAAGTATCCAATGGTAAACCCTAAGGAGTAGAGGACCATGCTCAATAGGTAGTAAAGCTGGAAATTGAGAACTGCCAGGAGTAATCTTACACCGAATCTTGCTACCCTGTAAGGGAATGACCTTTTTTCAACAACTTTTTCGTCGTGTTTAAAACTTAAGTCCACAACAAACTGAGAATAGAATTTGTTTACGTAAGCAGCCATCTTTCCATTTCTATATAATTGTTTTACTAAAGTGGAGAACCTCTTCGGCGGGAGGTGATGAATGTAAAGACCAGGAAGCACTACCACTCTGTACCCTGCTTTTCGGATTTCGTTTCTTAGGTATGGGTCAAGACCTCTTGGGATTAATTCGTTTTCACCGCCAATATTGATAAAAACCTCTCTGGGTATTATGCAGCAAGGATGTTCAGCAAGGTCGCTGTCCGTTATTTTTTTTACTAATGATGAAGTTCTTCTAGGAATTTGTAACATAACAGATTTTACAAGAATATTTGCGTTTGGGGGAATCAGATTAGAAACTCCAGCCATTCCTATATTTTTGTATTTATTCATATAGTGTACCATCTTTTCGACCAGGGTATTTTGTGTAATCTGTGTATCATCGTCGAGGATGATAATGTATTTGCCTTTCGCGACCGAGACGCCACAATTTATGGCACGTCCCTGCCTTGTATCACCACAAACTAGAATTAATTCCCAGTTTTTATATGTTTGTTTTTTTATTTGTTCAATTAGTTTGGGTAAATAACCCTCTCTATTTTTGTCAAGAGTAGGGATAATTATGGTTACAATTATTTTTTCACAATCATCATTGTGATATATATAGGTTGTCCCGTCTGGTTTTTCTTTTTTGAACTTGACAAAATTTCTGTTAATATGATAATTGTTTATTTTTTGAATGAGCTTCATGAAATAGTTATTATCTGATTTGCACAGTTAACGGTGATATTCCATTGCCAAAAAATATAACCCAGTAGTTTTTGCCCAGTGTACTTTCTACTGAGTATATCTTTCCGCATGAAATGTTGTTAATAAATACTTTTTCTTCGATGATTTCTTTTTTCTCATTTAGAATGCAGTAATAAAAAACATGATGTGTTCCTTCCTCAACTTTAAAAGATAGATTACGGGCTTTTCCTATGATATTAATAAGTATCATACCTGTATGTTTCCATGAGATACTTGCTTCATTTCCGTTAATGGTCGATGGAGAAGGGAATACGGATATAGCTTCGTTAACTTTTTTTGTATTAATGTTATTAACTGAGAAATTTGTATTGTACTCAGGATTTTCAGAAAGTTTATATACCGTGCAGTTATTTTGAGTACGAAAATTGTAGTTTGGGTATAGGTTAGATGAAAAGATTTTTTCTGCAAACGGCAAATTGAAATGGGGGATTGTTGATTTATTTACAACAGCATATTTTATGTTGTATTTCTTTATTATTTCCTTTTTTGCTTCGAGAGGTAATAAGAAATTGAAGAATCGACCGATATCCCGGATCCTTTCGTGTAGGTCGATTGGTGGTATTGAGTGAGGAACCATTCCCACAATATACACGCTGTTGAAGACAGGAAGGTGGTATGAGGTATAAGGATCAGAGATGACTGTTGTTTCCGGTATGACCTTGTTTCCAAATTGTTCGGAGAAGTTGCTTACCCCCATCGGCTCAGAGTATTTGTTGTAGTGAGTGATTCTTTTTAGATATTGACTCAGGGTGTTTGCGTGAGCAAGCAGGGTAATGATTAAGAAAATGAGGAATACCAGTGAAGAAGTTGCAATTTTTTTCGCAGTCCAATCTATGTTCTTTAGAAGAGCGTAGAGGCCCCACAGCGGCGGGATGAACATAAATATGTTCCAGGTTAGCCTTGCAATCAGGTTTAAAGGGATTATGGCTTTTGCTATTTTTAGTAATAAAGGATTAAAAATTAGG
>Ga0136651_10002104_pt1 | contig 10927 bp, 9 predicted proteins | sample Mar14236cmmetaG_FD_94867 | JGI IMG/M metagenome (GOLD analysis project Ga0136651, IMG submission 94867) | Marine hydrothermal vent microbial communities from Guaymas Basin, Gulf of California to study Microbial Dark Matter (Phase II) - Marker... ...
GAAATAAGCTTCGGGAAAGCCCCAGGAGAGGGACTCGGTTGGAGCCTGTACTGGTCCCTGCCTGCTCCGAAGCTGTAATCCGACTAAGGGGGCGTTCCATGTCGTGATGGAATATTTTGTTGCGTCCTTTGCGTTTAGACTTCAGCAATTGTGGATATGGGATCTATCCCGTCCGTGGGGGCCTCTTTTCCAAAGGACGCAAAACCCTATCTCATTACATGGGGCCGGCAGCATGCGCTTGAAATAAGCTTCGGGAAAGCCCCAGGAGAGGGACTCTGTTGGAGCCTTTACTGGTCCCTGCCTGCTCCGAAGCTGTAATCCGACTAAGGGGACGTTCCATGTCCTGATGGAATATCTTGTTGCGTCCTTTGGAAAAGAGGCCCCCACGGACTAAGGGTAACCGCACAGGTCGAACTTTCTTGCCAGGGCTCTGTCATACTTGCGTGATATCAGCACATTCGCGTCGACTTTGACGTTTCCCTGACTTTTTTGCCGGTTCAATTGAAAAAATAGTGTTAATATGAGAAGATAGATCAGGTGCTTCTCCTTTGGTGCCTCAGGATGCGGGTTTTATGATCCCGTCTGCTTGCGGCATGAACACTGCTCACTCATTTGGTTGGGGCCGAAGGCCTGCATTGGGGGGAGGTATAATGGAACTTACCCGCAGATCCAGGATCAGGTGGGAAAGGGCAAAGGAACTCAGGAAGAGGGGGGAGTTTCAGGAGGCCGAGGAAGTGCTGAAACAGGCCCTGGACGAGGAGCCCGAGAACCTGCTCCTCATGGCGAGCCTTGCCGAGGTCTATCTGAGACAGGAAAGGCCCCTTGAGGCCAGGGTCCTGGCCGAGGCGATTCTCGCCGCAAATGCCCACTACCCCCAGGCCATCTATATCCTGGGAGAGGTTTACTACCGTGAAAAGAACTTCAAGGAGGCCCTTCACTGCTTTCAGCAGGCGGCCCAGAAAGACAAGAGACCCTACCTGACCCTGCGGGTGGCCAGGACCCTCCGCAGCCTGGAGCAGTATCAGGAGGCCCTGGAGACCGTGGATTCCATATTGTTGAAACACCAAGACAGCCCTTCTGTGCTGAAGGAGAAGGCCATCGTGCTGAACCGGATGGGACGCTACCATGATGCCCTTTCCGTGTACGAGGATCTGCGGAGCAGGGGCGTGAGAGACGACTTTGTTGGCAAGGAGATAGTAAGGTTGAAGGCCCTCTTAAGTGAGCGGGAGGTGACCGTTGAGGAGTTGCGGAAGGTGGCGGATCTCCCTTCCGGCAGAAACAACGCGCAAATACAGGGCCTCATGGGGACCAAGCTGAAGAACGCGGGCATGACCAGGGAGGCCGCGGAAGCCTTTAAGAGGGCGGGAAAGCTCGAGCCGGACAACCCCTACTTCATAAAACAGGAGGGATACTGCCGCTATCATGCGGGAGAATATGCAGAGGCCCTGAGGTGCCTGACCCAGGCCCTGAGGAAAGATCCCGATGATGTGTATGTCAAGGCGACCCTGGAAAAGATATACGTCTCAACCGGTGATTTAGAGGACTATCTTGATCTTTTGGAAGGGCTGGTACAGGAGCATCCCCAGAATTTCAAGCTCCTGGGAACACTGAAAGGGATAAGAAAACGGGTGGAGGCGGAGAAAAACAGGGCGGAGGGAACTCCATGAGGTCCGGGAAAGACAAGGGGTTTTGCATAGGCGATCTTGTGGAGATCCCCGAGATCAAGACCGTGATCCAGCTGGAGGACCTGAAGGACCCCCGGCTCTCCCGGATGATCCTGGAGACCTTTGTTCTGACAGGAGAGGTCCTGGATAACCTGAAGGCCGTTCTGACCGGTCTGTGCGGTGGAGAGGGCCGCGGCATCTTCCTGAAGGGCCATTTCGGTTCAGGCAAGTCTCATTTCCTTGGGATGCTCAGCCTCCTCCTCAAGTCTCCCGGGTCCTGGAAGGCCCTGGTCTCCCAGTCCCCTGACCTGGCGGATTTTGAAAGGAGGCTGGCCGACTTTAACTTCCTGGTGGCGGAGGTATCCCTGGTTCAGCACAGGGCCTCGGAGTTCATTGAGGATATTATCACAGGGGAGATCACCAGGATACTTGGAGCTGAACCCCTGTTCACGGACCACGATTCACATTCCAGGCACGATCTTTTTCTGCGTCACGGGGAAATCATCCTCCAGCGTGGCTATACAGGCATGGTTATTCTGGTGGATGAGATCCTCCGGTTCTTTCATGAAAAGACCTCTCTGAGGGGGGCTGGCTCTGACCCCAATGAGATATTTCAGGGGTTTCAGAGGTTTCAGGATGCCTATTCCAGCCTCTATATCGCGGCCCACAGCAGGGAGAGGGGTATGGAGAGGTTCCGGCACTATGAGAAACTCCTCCACTCAAGGCCCTACGGGATACTTAAACGCCTGGACCGTCTTGAGATGATCTCGGTCAAGCACAATCGAAGGTCTGTTGAGCAGGACCTCTCCTCTGTGCTCGTGAACCGCTGTACCCGGTCTCCCGGGGAGGATCTTCCTGCCAGGCCCGTCTGTTCCTGCGGATTCCGGCTTGGGGAAACCCTCTCCCTCAAACCCGTAAGGGAGATAGAGAGGGAGATAGACCAGGGCATATCAGAAACCCTGGAGGCCCTGAAGCCCCCGTCCATACAGGAGAAGATCTGCGGGAGGCCCTGGTCAGGACCGGGATCCGGACGCCCCCTTTCCTTAAGGAGGAGGAGAAAACCCTGAGCGAGAACCTTGACCGGGCCGTGGAGGAGTTCAGGGCCTTCTACGGCATGGCCCTCCCCGTGTGGGAGGGGGAAAAGGGGCCGCGGCCGGTCATGATTGAGGATGTGCCGGGCCTTGTCTCAAGGCTGCGCCGGGTGCCTGATCATTCCCGGCGTCTGTACCTGCTAATGGATGGGATGCGCTGGGACCTGTGGGAGAGGATCAGGGAGGGCCCCATCTGGGCCCACTGTCCCACTGACACGGCTACGCAGCTCTCGAGATTTGAACGGGCACTGGATGACCTGGACACTGACGGGAGAGAGGGATCACTCCTCTGGAAACTGAGCGGGATTGACGAGAAGGTTCACAGTGAAAAAGGACCCCTGTCACATCTGAGCGGTAACATAATCAGCTATCTTGAGATCGAGTGGCTCCACAGGCTGAGGAGACTTTCCCCGGGAACCCTCCTGATCCTCTTTGCAGACCACGGGTTTGTGGAAAATCCCGCCTTTGATCCTTCGGCCAAGTACGAGAACCCCCGGTACATCCACGGGAAGGACTCACCCTTTGAGGTGATCGTACCCTGGGCCTGGGTCATGCGTGTGTGAGGGAAGGGGAGACGGAACGGTGGAACTGAGGGTTTGCAATCCCTCATCGGTTTTGTTAAGGTCCCGCGGCGTGGAGACCGTCGGATCATGGTAAAAAACCGTTACAGGCACTATTTAGGACGGCAGAGACCGGGAACTGAAACCAATCAGGGAAGACGAAGGAGGGAGATATGGAGACAGTAGAGGCGGTGATCGCCCGTGAGATCCTGGATTCAAGGGGAAATCCCACCGTTGAGGTGGAGGTGGGGCTCAGTGACGGCGCTTTCGGTAGGGCCGCCGTGCCTTCTGGCGCGTCAACGGGAAAATATGAGGCGGTTGAACTCAGGGACAAGAGGAGAAAGCGCTACGGAGGAAAGGGTGTTGAGCAGGCGGTGAAGAACGTGAACCAGGTCATCGCCCCGGCCCTGCTCGATATGGAGGCCACTGATCAGCGGCTCATCGATAAGACCCTTTTAGAACTTGACGGCACCAGGAATAAGGGGAAGTTAGGGGCCAACGCCATCTTAGGGGTTTCCCTGGCCGTTGCAAGGGCCGCGGCCGACTCCCTGTACATGCCACTCTACCGCTACATAGGGGGGACCAACGCCTGTCGTCTGCCCATGCCCATGATGAATATCTTAAACGGCGGGGCCCACGCGGCCAATAACGTGGATCTCCAGGAGTTCATGGTGGTCCCCATAGGCGGGAGGACCTTCAGGGAGGCCCTTAGGATCGGCGCGGAGGTCTTCCATGCCCTGGCCGGGGTTCTCAAGGAGAAGGGATTTTCCACCGCCGTGGGTGACGAGGGGGGCTTTGCCCCCGATCTGAAGTCCGATGAAGAGGCGATTGAGATGATCCTGGCCGGCATAAAGGCCGCCGGCTACAAACCGGAAAAGGACGTGGTACTCGCCCTAGATCCGGCCTCGTCCGAGTTCTATGACAAGGGGAAGTACGTTTTCAAGAAATCCGATCGGTCCGTGAGGAGCGGGGAGGAGATGATCGCCTTCTACGAGGACTGGGTTGATCGTTATCCTATCTGGTCCATTGAAGACGGTCTGGATGAGAACGACTGGAAAAACTGGAAGAAGATGACGGAGAGGCTGGGTGACCGCATACAGATTGTGGGTGACGACCTGTTTGTCACAAATACACGGCGCATCTCAAAGGGGATCAAGGAGAGGTCGGCCAACGCGGTTCTCATAAAGCTCAACCAGATAGGCACCCTGACCGAAACCCTGGACGCGGTCAAGATGACACACCAGGCCGGGTGGAACGTGGTTATCTCACACAGGTCTGGAGAGACCGAGGACTCGTTCATCGCGGATCTGGCCGTTGCAACGGGGACCGGTCAGATAAAGACCGGTTCCCTGTGCCGGTCCGAGAGGATCTGCAAGTATAACCAGCTCCTGAGGATAGAGGAGGAGTTAGGGGATGCGGCCCTGTTTGGCGGGCTTGAAAGATGACCCCTGCCGGTTGAGCCGTTCGGCATCCTTATTTTCTCGGTTTACACTTACGGTTTTTCAATTACCTACAGAAAAGTGTAAACTACTTTTTGCTCTTATGAAGGATGCCAGCCGTTCTTTGGGGTATTGTAATGTGGTGGGTCGGGGAGTGAGGAGCCCCGGCCCTTTTTGGATTGATAACAGATTTAGGTGTTGGGGCCCGGATGAACCCTGGAGCAGGGCGGGATGTGGAGACCTCCAGTCCCCTGACCTGTCCGGCCCGGAGCGACTCCGGTCCCATGAGGAATAGTAAATGGCCTATGACGCGAGCAAAGACCAGGTACTCGACACCTGGGAAAACGAGGAGACAGGGCTTCAGATATCCATAAACCGTTACGGGGACGGGGAACCCAAGCTGCAGATCGGCCCCAGGACCTACACCAAGAAGGACGGAACCAGGGGCACCACCAGGACGGGCAGACTCAGTATGGCCGATGTACTCTGGCTTGAGGAGACCATGGTGGAGGTCAGGGACAGGATGAACCAGTACTTTCTTGAGGAGGGATGAGCTCAGCCTATGAGCCTCTCAACCTCCCTGGCGAGCCGGACGCAGTAGATCTCGGTCTCCCGGTCCGTGGGTCCTTCAACCATCACCCTGCACAGGTTCTGGGTGCCCGAGTAGCGCACCAGTACGCGGCCCTGATCCCCGAGCAGGGTTTCCACCCGGCCTATGGCCTCTACCAGGCCGGGAACCGAGGATATCTCCGGTTTATCCCGGACCTCCACGTTGATGAGCCTCTGGGGATAGACATCCATCAGGGATGCCAGTTGGGAAAGGGGCTTTCTCTCCCTTATCATGGCCGCGATGAGCCGGAGGGCGGTGATGACGCCGTCGCTGGTGGTATGGTGATCCAGCATTATCACGTGTCCCGATTCCTCACCCCCCATCACCGCCCCGAGACGTCGCATCTCCTCTAACACGTACCTGTCACCCACCCTGGACTCACGGCGGTCAATGCCCTCTCTCCTGCACGCCTTGCTGAGGCCGAGGTTGCTCATTGCGCTGGTGACCAGGAGGTTGTTCTTGAGCCTTCCCTCCTCTTTGAGGGCCCTGGCGCAGATGAACATGATCTGATCACCCGTTATCTCCCTCCCCTCTTCGTCCACGGCTATGAGACGGTCTCCGTCGCCGTCAAGGGCCAGGCCAAGGGAGGCACGGGTCTCCCTCACCCGCTCCCGCAGGTCCCGGGTAAACTGGGAACCGCAGTTGTGGTTGATATTTGTCCCGTCGGGGGTGTTGTGTATGGTGGTGATTCGGGCCCCAAGGGAGCTGAAGAGGGCAGGTGCGGTCCTGTGGGCGGCGCCGTTGGCCGTATCAAGGACTATCCTGATCTCTCCCATGGTCAGGTCCGGGGGAAAGGCCTTTCTGAGAAAGGATAGGTAGCGGTCAAAAGGGGCGTCAACAGATGCCCGCCGGCCCATATCTTGTGATGGGGCCGCTGCCTGGTGAAGGCCGCCTGTGAGGACAAGATCCTCGATCGCCTGCTCCTCACGGTCGGTCAGCTTGAACCCGTGCGCGGAAAAAATCTTGATTCCGTTGTCCTTAAACGGGTTGTGGGACGCGGAGATCACGATCCCCGCGCTCATATGAAGGTCGGCAGTGAGAAAGGCGATGGCAGGAGTGGGGAGTACCCCCACCGGACAGGGCTCGCCACCCATGGAGGCGATCCCCGCCGCAAGGGCGCACTCCAGCATGTCACCGGAGATACGGGTGTCTCTGCCGATTATAATCCGTACCTTCCCGTTCCCCTTTCCGAGCACACGGGTAAGGGCCTGGCCCACGGTAAAGGCGGTCATCCCGTCCATGGGAAAGAGGTTGGCCTCACCCCTGATTCCATCGGTACCGAATAGTCTACCCATGGGTTTCTGTTTTCTCTCCCTGAGGAGTGCTGGTCAGTCTCCTGAACAGGTTCATGGACGGGAATATCCCCGCTGTTTTTCTGCAGAGCCCGTGAACTATACTCTCGAGCCAGAGCGTGCCCCCCTGTGACAGATGGGCGGAGAGCCCCTGAACCAGACTCAGGTAGTCTCCACCGTCCTGTTTCATACGGTTCATGAACCCCTCTACAAAGGGATCACGATGTTCAGCCCCGATCCGGGATGCCATGTCTGAGCGGAACAACTCCTCCGCCAGATGGAATTTCCTGTGAAACTCCTCCCTCGCTTCGGCCGCACGTCCCTTCTTTTCCTGCTTTTCCAGGGACGCGGGCATCTTCTCTGCCACGGCCCCCAGTCGTCTGATACGTTCCTCTCTGGCCAGCGTCAGCTTGTCAAGGGCCCCCCTGAAGATAAGATCGCCAAACTCATGGGCCCTGAAGGTTTCCTGGCGCACGTGGATATACCACTGCTCAAGGGCGGCAAGGTTTGCCAGGTAGATGATGTTGTTCTCCACCATGTGGGAAAGGCCCGTATAGAGGCCGGATACAAAGGGTATCAGGCCCCCTCGGTAGGATTTTCCTATGATCATCCTGTTTTCTTCTGTCACATCCTTCCTGAGCACGGTGCCGGCTATGGCCACACTGCCGTAGGCCAGCCGCAGGGGACCCACCGCGCCCCCTTGTCCACCTAAGAAGATGGGAGGCTGGTTCAGCATGACGCCCCTTGGCACGTCCCCAAAAAGGGAGGCCGTGGCCTTGTCCCCGTCGGCGGTGAAGTTAAAGTGTATATATGAACTTCCCACCTCGCTGTGGTTCATGCGGCTTGTACCCCCGGCCATGAGGCAGTCGCAGAAGTTTATCAGGCTCCCCAGGGTAACAAAGGGGAAGAGTATGGTCTGTTTCAGTCCCACGCAATGGGCACCGCTGGCCCGTTCTTCTACTATGCACCCCTCCCGCACATGGGCGCCTGAACCCATACTGGCCCTCTCCAGGAAGACCGCCTTTTTGAAGTACCCGCCCTTGAGCTCCACACGGGGCCCTATCTGGCAGTTCTCAATGGTCACCGGGCCTTCGCTCCCAATGCGGGCATTGGCGGAGATCACCGTATCCCTGCCGTAGATGCGGCAGCCGGGGTAGATCCTGACGCCCCTGCCGGAGATCTGAGAGACCCTGACCCCCTCCCCCACGTGAATGGAGAGGGGATTGGGTATCTCCACCCCCTTTTTAATCAGTTCCACGACCGTCTTTTCATTCTCAGGTCTCAGGTCCAAGGTGGTCTCCTTCATTGCTCAGCAATCTTGACTGGTACTGTTGGAACAGAGTTCTTATACTACTGTTGATCCATTTTTTCAAAGGGTTTCACCTGCAGGATCATCCTTATCTCCTTGACCATTGGGGAAACGGCTGGCACTATTGATGAGCAGGGCCGGGGGAAAAGTGGAAGATGGGAGATCATGAAAAACCTTAATATAGTTATCATCACCGGTCTTTCCGGTTCAGGGAAGAGCACGGCCATAGACGCACTGGAGGACGCGGGTTTTTTCTGTGTGGACAACCTTCCGGTCCTGCTTCTGCCCAAGTTCCTTGAACTTCACGGGAGCAGCATCTCCGAGGTCCAGAAACTGGCCTTTGGGATGGATCTCAGGCAGGAGGGGTTTGTGGAGAACTACACCGAGGTCTTCCGTGCCTTGGGCGCCCGGGGTTATCATATGGAGTCCTTCTTCCTGGAGTGCTCCGAAGAGGTCCTTGTAAAACGATTCAGCGAAACCAGGCGACAGCACCCGGTTTCAGGGGGTGGGGACCTCCTCGATGTGATCAGGTCTGAAAGGAGACAGTTACGGGGGCTCAAGCGTATGGCGGACAGGGTTATTGATACCTCCCATATGACCGTACACCAGTTAAAGGACCTGGTTATCCGGCATGCACTGGGTGGCGTAAGGCCCAAAAGGATGCGGATCTCGATCCTCTCCTTCGGGTTCAAACACGGTATTCCCCTTGAGGCCGATCTCGTAGTGGACGTGCGGTTTATCCCCAATCCCTACTTCGTCCCCCACCTGAAAAACCTCGATGGCAGGGACCACAGGGTGCGGGAATTCGTAGCAAAATGGGATGATACCGGGAAATTCCTGCAAAAGTACCTCTCCCTCATCCAGTACCTTATCCCCCTCTATGAAAGGGAGGGAAGGTCATATCTGACCATTGGGGTGGGGTGTACGGGCGGGAGGCACCGGTCGGTTGTGATTGCCGAAGATATGTTTGAACGTCTTCGTGGAGGAGAGAGGGAGGTGAGACTCAAACATCGGGATATGGAACTGCCTGTCTGAGACCCTAAAGGGGTCCCTGGTTCATTCAAACTCCTCTGATTCTTCCGAGGGATAAAAGAGATGCTGGTACTCATCCCCGATTTTTTCGGGCTTATCCCGCAGCAGGTGCTCCTCTGCACCCCTCCTGAACCGCCTGGCCCGTTGTTCAAGATCGTTCAGCTTTTCAGTGATCCCCTCGCGCTTAAGCATATCCTTGATGGCGCTGAACAGGACTTCACTGCCGTAGAGCAGGGTCCCCTCCTGCAGGATCTTGCACGCCACCATATGTCTGAAGGTGGCGAATCTTGTCTGCTCCCTCACGCGGCCCATATCCTTTACAATATAGTCTATCTCCTCCCTCAGATGGGGGGCCATGAGGATATCCTGTTTTTCCCTGTAGATGGTCTGGTCCAGTCTCTTCATCTCCGGCTCTGGAAAGAGATCGTCCACGATCACCACAACGTCCATGTCCGATCCCTTTATGAGCTTTCCCGTGCTTCTCTCCGGACGGGGGACATCGTGGGCCATATTATGGACTATATCACCGGCGATTATGATGCAGGCATGGTCCTTTATGAGCTCCCTTGTCCCAACCCGATCCACAACAGAGGAAAAGACCGTGTAGGCCAGTTCCGACTTTACCCTGGTAACATCCTCGATATGCAATCTGATCTCGCGGATCCTCCTGGCAAGGGCCTTTTCATCCCCTTTAAGCCCTATCACCGAGTAGGTCAGGAATTCACGGAGAATGGAGGGGGACAGCCTGGCAAACCCCCTGATTCTTCGATCCAGCCTCAGGTATCTCCGGCACGTTGTGCGGAGAGAAAGCCGCGTGGAGAGCCTGCAGGTCCGCCACAGGAGAAGGAGATCCCCGCCTAATGCCTCTGATATCTCAGAGCCGGTCAGGGGCCCTTCCCTTTTCACAAGGTTTACGATCCGTTGTTCCATCAGGGTCCCCGCAGATGCCGGGCCTTCAGGGACAGGTCCTGTTCCGGCCCCCTGTCTCAAGACCTGAGGGCCGCACTCACAATGGCCCTGGCCTCCTCAAGGACCTTTTCCAGGTGGTCTTCCCCCCTGAAGCTCTCAGCGTATATCTTGTTGATGTTTTCTGTCCCCGAGGGCCGTGCCGCGAACCAGGCGTTCTCCGAGACCACCTTCAGACCCCCGATGGGGGCGTTGTTACCCGGGGCATTGGTGATCCTGGCCTTGATTTTCTCTCCTGCAAGTTCCTTTTCCGTCACCATATGGGGTGAGAGCTTTTCAAGGGCCGACTTCTCCTCAGGGGAGGCGGGCGTGTCGATACGCCGGTAACAGGACCTGCCGAAGCGTTCCTCCAGGTCCGCGTAGATCTCATCGGGATGACGGCCTGTCCTGGCGGTTATTTCCAGGGCGAGCAGGTTCATGATGATACCGTCCTTGTCCGTTGTCCATACACTGCCGTCCATCCTCAGAAAAGATGCCCCCGCGCTCTCCTCGCAGCCGAATCCCAAGGAACCCCCGAGGAGGCCCTCCACAAACCATTTGAAGCCCACAGGGGTTTCGTAGATGTTTCGGCCCAGGGATGCCGCTACCCGGTCGATCATGGAGCTTGAGACCAGGGTCTTCCCTATGGCCGTCTCCCCTTTCCAGCGGGGGCGGTTCTGAAAGAGGTACCATGCTGTCAGGGAAAGGTAGTGGTTGGGGGCGAGCAGACCAGCACCCCTTGTTATGATGCCGTGACGGTCGGCGTCAGGGTCGTTTCCGAAGGCCACGTCGAATTTCTCCCTGAGCGCTATGAGGTTCCTCATGGCGTAGGGCGAGGAGCAGTCCATCCTGATCCGCCCGTCCCTGTCAACGGTCATGAACCCGAAGGTTGGATCGACGGTCTGGTTCACCACCTCCATATGGATCCCGTATTGTTCCTTCACAGGTCCCCAGAAGCAGATCCCGGCCCCGCCCAGGGGATCTA
>Ga0136651_10002106_pt1 | contig 10916 bp, 19 predicted proteins | sample Mar14236cmmetaG_FD_94867 | JGI IMG/M metagenome (GOLD analysis project Ga0136651, IMG submission 94867) | Marine hydrothermal vent microbial communities from Guaymas Basin, Gulf of California to study Microbial Dark Matter (Phase II) - Marker... ...
AGCGTGGGGAATACTGTTGTGTCGGCGCGACCTCCTCACGGTAGAGCGGTTCACCCCCACGGGCGTGGGGAATACGGAGATTGAAGATGATCCGAATCTTTATGGACCTTGACGGCGTCGTCCGCGATCTCGTGGGCGCCATTGACCGTCTCTACCGGGAGCAGTTCCCCACCGAGGAACCGGTTGTCGTTCCGGTCTACGACTTGGACTTGCGCTACCCGCGCTGGGGTATGGATACCTACGATATCGTCTTCCGGCAAGAGGTGGCTCGGCTGTTCAACCATGATGCACTCCCGTACCCGGAGGCGGTTGAGACCTGCCACTATCTGGACGGCCAATTCGACGTCCGGTTCGTGATTCTCTCCAAACAGGCGGACATGCGAATCCCGGCGACGGTCGACTGGCTGATGCGCCACGGGTTAGACGAGCTGGACCGCGAGTTCGTGGATGGTGCCAGCAAGGCCGAGTGGATCCGCACCGCCATGAGCGAGGGAGAGATCGGCGAGGATGATATTATCATCGTCTACGATGATTCTCCGGACGAGATCGAGGAGATCAGCATGATGCTGGTCTCGGACAACGTGATCCCGGTCCTCGTCGTCCAGCCGTGGAACGAGACGTACCGGAAAGGCAGTCCGCATATTTCCGTGGCCGACGGGTTGACTCAGCGGGATGCCTTGTGGCCGTTGCACTTGGCGCGGACGATGGTCCGCGCTCAGCAGGGGATACAGGAAGGAGATGACCATGACCTCGAATCCGAACTTTGATCTGACCCGGCCGCAGTCGTTTGAAGCGATTGTTCTCTCGCTTCTCTGCGTAGCGGTCGTCGCGCTCGTGATTGAGCGCGCGCTGACCGTGGTCTACGCGCTGAGCTTCTGGAGCTCGGTCAGCAAGTTCCTCAGACGCTACTTTCGCATGGGCGAGCCGAAGCTCTGGATCGCCGTCTTCGCCAACGTGGCCTTCGCCGCGGTTGTCCGGCTGGACTTCTTCGCCATCATGACGGGGACCAGCGCATCGTTGCTCGGTGTCATCATCACTGGCCTGTTCAACGCCGGGGGAGGTAAGGCGTGGGCCGATATGATTCATGGGTTGGAGTTGATACGGAACGGCAAGGTGGAAGCACTTCAGGCGAGCACGCGCAATACGGGAGCCATGAACCGGCTGACGAACGCGGCCAGCACTTGTCTCCGCCCTGAATGACCCGTAATCCGGCCGCCCACTGGCCGCGAACGCGGTGCGTGTCGAGCGCACGGACGAGCACGCGGCCGGGTTCAAGGCTGGGTACAAGGCCGCGACCGCCGCCGCCGCTCCCAAGGCATCCAGCGGCCTGCATCCCAAGGACCCGCGCACACGATAACGAGTGGAGCGCGGAGTAGCATTGAGTAGGTCACTGAGGAGGTTACGATAATGAAGCCGCCAGAGCGCTTGGACGACGGGCCGGATGCTCAGCGACCACGGGATGTGGTCTCTATCGGGGCCGACCTCCCGCCAGCACCTGATCCCCCGCTGGAGCGGAGACGTGCCGGGCGTGAGGTCCGGATGGTGCAGGAATGGCTCACTCTGCACGGTTACGAAACCACCGTTGACGGTTTGTTCGGCCCTGCGACAGAGCGAGCGTTGTCCACGTTTTTCGCAGACCAGAAACAGGCGTCCATTCCACCGCGGGTCACCCCGCGAGTCTGGCAGGCTCTCTGGGCACCTATGGAGTATGCACTCCGGCCGCTCCTGACGTTGGAGGGACCTGCACGGCAGTTTCGGGAGTCAGCCGGGGACAACGCAGTCCCGATGCTGGCCCTCCGGTACGCGCAGGAGCATCTATCCGCGCACGTCCGGGAGTTACCGCAAAACCGCGGGCCGTGGGTCCGCCTATACATGGGCAACGATCCGGTCAACGGGTACGAGGGACCGGACTTCCCGTGGTGCGCCGGTGCGGTGTCGTTCTGGATACGGCAGGCGGTGCTCACCTTCGCTACCTTTCTCGGGTGGGCCATTGACAGGGCCACTCTATGGCCGCCCGCCGCTGCATGGTCCTGTGACCGGATCGGCGCGTGGGCGGAGGACACGGCTCTGATGACGTCAGATCTGGACCAAGTCCATCCCGGGGCCGTGTTTCTCATCCGTCGTACACCGGGGGACTGGGTCCACACGGGGCTGATCGAGTCGGTGGACCGGGATCAGAAGGTCATCGTGACCATCGAGGGGAACACGAATGCCGCCGGTGCCCGGGAGGGCGTCGAGGTCCGTCGTCGGTTCCGGTCCGTTACGGGTGACCGCATTGATTTCATCGTCAACTACGGGGCGTTCATCTGATGGCCGAATCCCCGAATCTTCCGCATCCGCCGCATCGGGTCAAACTGCCGGACGAGCGGACGGGCGGGACCCACGCGTTCACGGTCGGCGACCGGGAGGGGTACCTGATCTACAGCGTGTACCCGGGCACCAATCAACTCGGCGAGATCTTCGTGGTCATCGACAAGGAGGGATCCGAGTTGTCCGGTGCCTACGATTCGTGGGCGCGCATGGTCTCGGTCGCCCTCCAGTATGGGATCCCGTTCAAGGACATCGCGCGCAAGTTTCTCTTCTCTCGATTCGAGCCACAGGGGATGACGAGGAACCCGGCGATTCCCATCGCCTCGTCTATCGTGGACTACATCATGCGATACCTCGGTGAGAAGTTCCTCTCCGACGAGGAGCGGGAGTCCATCAACTGGCCGCCTCCGGCAGTGATCGCCGAGCAACAGCGTCTCATGGAGAACGGCGGGGATGAGAATAAGGAAAAGGATTAACATCCTTGCGATTGCTTACGGGTACGCCGTATATTAGAGCGCATGGTTGGGGTATGGTCTGTGGAGGCTACGAGTGACGGTGGAGACAGACGACCTCGTGCTGTTGCTGGATATTGCGGAGCGCTACGGCACGCGTTACCGATTCTGGAGTCCCGAAGGACAGGAGCGCTACGAGCACGCCCGCCGCTTGGCGGATGCGGGTCTGTTGCGCTCCGTCACTCTTCTCAATTCGCGTTCTCCCTACCCATCCTATGCTCTGCTCGCCGCCGGGTGGGATGCCCTGCGGCAGGCAATTCGAGATATGGAGGGCGGGTGATGGCATCTCGCTATGCAGAGAAGACCTCGACACCAGTGGACCGGTCCAAGGCGGAGATCGAGAGGATCCTTCGCCGGTACGGGGCGACCGGGTTCATGTACGGGTGGCAGGAGAACATGGCCATCATCGGGTTTCAGATGAACCAGCGCACGTACCAGTTGCGCCTTCCGCTGCCCGATGAGAACGATGATGCGGTGGTCATGACACCCACGGGGCGCCGCCGGACCGGGAGTGTCCGGGAAGCGGCGCTGAAGCAGGAGGAGCGTCGTCGTTGGCGAGCACTGGCGCTGGTCATCAAGGCCCTGTTGGAAGCGGCGGCCAGCGGGATCGCCACAATTGATAAGCTCTTCTTGGCGCACGCCATGCTGCCCGACGGGTCCACGGTGGGCGACTGGGTGGACCCGCAACTGGATACGATCTACCGGACCAAAGAGATGCCCCGGTTGCTTCCGGGTGTCAGCGAGGAGTGAACGATGGGAAAGAAGACCACGCTTGACGACGTCAACGCGTCGCTGGTCGAGGTGCTCGATGCGAGTGCTCGGTGCAAGGACGTGCTGGCGGCGTACTACGGGGAGCAGTCGGAGACCTACGGTGCGCTATGCCGTCTGTTGCGCGATCTGTCCACGCGGGTCAAGGCGGCGCAGACGGCGGTGATCGGCTTTAGCGGCGAGATCTTCGCTCTGTTCAACGAGTGAACGGCCTAATCCGTCGAGCTGGGATCCGGCGCAATGAGCCGATCCCGGAGTTGGCCCAGATCTACGTGGACGGGTCCTGTGACAATCGAGGGTCCCGTGCTGGTGGCTGGGCCATTGTCGTCTGCCTGCCGGAGCGCCATCCGATTGTCCGAGCGGGCGGTATCCCGGCGCGGACCACGAGTCAGATCGCCGAGTTGACCGCCGCTATCAAGGCGCTTGAGTACGCTCGGGAGCACGGGCTCCCACAAACGCGGATCGTATCGGATAGCAAGTATGTCGTCCGTGGCGCAAAGTACTGGGTATCCCTGTGGAAGCGATCCGATTGGAAGACGCGGTCCGGCGAGGACGTCAAGAATCAGGCCCTGTGGCGGCGTCTTTCCGAGCTGGACGGTCCAGACATCCTCTGGGTCCATATTCGAGGCCACAGGGGCAATGTGTACAACGAGATGGCCGATAAAGCGGCGGTCAACGCCCGATGGGACGAGCAACGACGGGGGATGAGCGATGGCGAAGCGGCAGGGGAAGACGGGCGGCAAAGAGAAACGGAGCAACACGCGGTCGTCTGACGCGAGCGGCCGGGTACGGCGCCACCGGACCAAGCGGGGTCTCAAGGACCCTCCGCTCAAGGACCCGCGCCCGGTGCTCCGAGTGGTCTCCCGGGAGACCGAGATGTATCTGGTGGGCGACGGGGATGCGGTGCGCAATGCGTATCACTATCTTGGGATGAACAAGGACGACTCGGTGTTACCGTTCCCCCAGATTCTCGAACGGACGCCATACGGACTGGGGATCCTCATCACCGGGTGCGCGGGTGCGCTGGCCGCCAAGCGGCGCTCGCTGGCTCGCATGTTCACAGTCCAGCTCGACTTTCGTACAATAAGGGACTCCAAATGCGCTCACCAATCCGGTGGCTTGGCGGAAAAGGAAGAATGACCGCAAAGCTCCTTCCCCTGATCGTATCTCATCAGACCTATGTCGAGCCGTTTGGAGGCGGAGCCTCTCTTCTCTTCGCCAAGACGCCGAGCCCGGTGGAAGTTTACAATGACATGGACTCAGGACTGGTCAACTTCTTCCGGGTGTTACGTGACCCGGACAAGTTCGAGCGGTTTCAACGGCTGGTGGCCTTGACCCCCTACTCGCGTGAGGAGTATGATCACTGCCGAGACGCATGGGAATCCTGCGAGGACGAGGTAGAGCGAGCACGCCAGTGGTTTGTGGTTGCCCGGATGGCGTTCAGCGGCGGGTTCGGGTCTGGTTGGGGTACGTCGGTGGGGACGAGTCACTTGAACATGGCGCTGACGGCAGCGCAATATCTGGTTTCGGTGCAGCACCTTCCGGAGGTCGCTGCTCGTTTGCTCCGGGTACAGATCGAGCACAAGGATTTCAGGGAGATCATCAAGCAGTATGACACTCCGGGGACATATTTCTATTGCGATCCTCCGTACATCTCCGAGACGAGACGCACAGGCGGCTACGCCCATGAGATGACGCTGAAAGATCATAAGGAGCTCGTCAAGCTGCTCCTCGGGATTGAGGGCAACGCGATGCTCTCGGGCTATGATCACGAGGTCTACCATCCGTTGGAAGAGGCGGGCTGGAAGAAGAAATCGTGGGACACCGCGTGCTACGCGATGGGCCGGACGCGGGCGTCGGGGATTCAGGGCACGGGATCAGCAATGGGTATGCAACCGAGAACGGAGACGGTGTGGATCAAGCGACCGTGCGATGCTGATCTGCTCACGTTGGTTCCGTTGGATGTGTAGATACGCGTAGTCACGGGAGATTGTAATATGCGCTCACCGATCCGGTGGTTCGGCGGAAAGGGGAAGATGACGGCGAAGCTGTTGCCGCTGATCCCACCACATCAGACCTACGTCGAGCCGTTTGGAGGAGGAGCCTCACTGCTCTTCGCCAAGCCGCCAAGTCCCGTTGAGGTGTACAATGATCTTGATTCTGGGCTTGTGAACCTGTTTCGCGTTCTTCGAGACCCCGAGAAGTTCGAGCGCTTTCATCAAATGGCTTTGCTGACCCCATACTCGCGGGAGGAATACTACGATTGTCGAGCGACTTGGGAATCCTGCGAGGACGAGGTGGAGCGAGCGTGGCGCTGGTTCGTGGTTGCCCGGATGTCGTTCGGAGGACATTTTGGTAGTGGTTGGGGTTTAGAAGTTTCATCCATACACAATGGCTTTTTCGGAGCCATTGAATCGTTGCCTGAAGTTGCCAATAGATTGTTACAAGCGCAAGTACAAGTTGAACACAGGGACTTCCGCGAAATCTTCAAGCAGTACGATACTCCGGGGACATATTTCTATTGCGATCCTCCATACATTTCAGAAACCCGCAAAACAGGGGAGTATAAGTACGAGATGACGCTTGAAGATCACGAGGAGCTTGTTCAGTTGTTACTCGATATCAAAGGGAATGCGATGTTGTCAGGCTATAACCATGCAGCCTATCGCCCCCTTGAAGAGGCAGGCTGGTATAAGAAGAGCTGGAATACGGCATGTCATGCTGCCGGGAGACCCCGAGCCTCGGGTATCCGAGGCAAAGGCGCGGCGCTGAAGATGCAGCCCCGAACCGAGACGGTGTGGATCAAGCGTCTGCCAACGCACGAGGTCACGCTGGTCTCGTTAGACCCGTAGAGGAGAATCTTATGAGCGAGAATGCACTGAACCGCTACCAGAAGCTCGCGTTTACCACCGCGGTGTACCCGCGTGCAGGAACGGGCAACTACGATTATCCGCTGAAGGGGCTCGTCGAGGAGGTCGGGGAGATCGCCGGGCATCTGAAGCGGGTAGAGCGTGACGATGCCAGCGTCATTACGACAACGCGTCTCCTGCAGATCGAGCATGAGATGGGCGACGTTCTCTGGTACCTCGCCGCGCTGGCAACCGAGCTGGGATTGAGCCTGTCCGAGATCAGTGCTGAGAACCTTGTCAAGGTCGCCTCGCGCAAAGAGCGCAACGCGATCCACGGGGAGGGGAGTGAGCGATGACCATCGAGACGATTGTTCCGGTGCGCCCCGGGGCAGTTGACCGGTTTCCGGTATACCATCCACAGGTGACGACGCGCGTGATCGAGTGTAGCGACGGCCAGCTCTCTCAGGTGTGGAAACAGGCGTACGCAGAATCGAAGGCTGACATCCTGCTGTGGAAGCACGACGACTTCCGGATCCAGCATCCGGAGGATTTCATCGCTTCCCTCGTCTCCCTCATGGATCGCTACCCAGCCGTGGGCGTTGCAGGTGCCCGGTCCTACGCACCAAACCGGAATCCCGCATGGTGGCAACAGGCGCCGTTACGGGCCGGGTATGTTGACGGCGTCTGCCGCGGCATGGTTTCGCACCCCGCGCAAGGTGACGTGGCGCGGATCGGTCCGTACTTTCCGGTTTTCTACGGGCCGCCCGGACCAGCAGTGGTCCTCGATGGCTGCTGTGTCGCCGTCCGTCAACCGCGGGGTGGGGATCCGAGCATAGAGGAGATTCTCGCGTGCTGGGATCTGGAGTTCAAGGAGCACTTCTACGATGTCGCGTTTACCCTCAACCTCACTCGGCTGTTTCAGGCGCGGTTGCAGAACGCCTGTTACGTCATGGTCGCTGACGTGATCCACGAGAGCGGTGGCAACGTACAGGGGGAAGCGTGGCCCGCGGCGGCCAAGCGGATGGCCGAGAAGTACAGGATGCCAGCACCGTGCATGGCGATCTGATCTTCCTCTCCACCCATGAAGCTGCTATAACGGAGTGAGTACCACCGAGGTAGACCATGCCCATCTACGGACTCTGGACCGCGGACTATCCGACGGAGGCGGACTATTATGCTGCCGCCGAGCGGGTCGGCGACGTCTTGGATGCCGCGGTAGCTCGCGCCATGACCATCCTGCAGTCCGTTCTTCGGGCAGACGAGGATGTCTCCGGGGGTGAGCATCAGGGAGGCTTTGCCGATTCCCAGTACATCGAGGTCTACCCGTCGATAGACTCGGATGAGCAGGTCGTCACGGTGCGGGTGGCCGACCATCCGTATCGCTATACCGGGACCGACATTGATGTCGTTCTCGTAAACGTTGACGAGGTCGCCGTAGGGAACACGCGGACAGGAATCTTCGAGGTTACCTGCGTTACCTGCGCCTTGCTTTCCAATCGGGGAGACCCGGTGGATCTGCTGGATCGGGTTTACGCAGCGCTCAGCGCTAATCTGTGAGGATGGTTATGGGACTCATCAAGTATGGCAAGGCCACGATGACGCAGGTCGCCCGTCATCCGGAGGACATCCGGATCCCGGGGTTCCCGCTGTCACGGGTTCACCGTCGGATGGCCCGAACCGTGGCGGTCCGGTTGAATCCGGACAACTACATCTATCTGCGCAACCGAGCCATCTCCGCCGATGAGACGTGGGGTCCGAACCAGAACTGGGACGGCTGGCCCGCGACCGAGTTGCGCGCTGGGTACCCATCGTTCACTGACCGGCCCATTGATATTGACCACGACCCGTCGCTGGTCATCGGCAACGTTCTCGACTCCTTTTTCCTTCCACTTGCCGTCGTTCCCGCCCCCGAGGTCGAAAAGCGCGGCGAGCGCAAGCTATCCGAGTTCACAGGCTACAGCAGTCTCAAGCCGGGGGACCAGCTCGTGGGCCACTGGATCGAGAACGTGTGGGCGGTGGAGAAGGACCTGCTGGACGGCTTTTATCCCCACGCGGTGGAGGCGATTCTTGACGGGGGGATCACCGACACCTCGATGGGCGCAGACATCCAGTACTCAGAATGCTCCGTATGCGGCCAGCGGTACTACAACCCAATGGACCCCGCCTGCGAGCACATCGGCACATTCGGGGTGAACAAGGGCAGCCTGTGGAAGAAGGATGGGTTCAAGATCCGGTCGTACGAGCGTTGCTACGGGGTCCAGTTCTTCGAGGATTCCCTCATCCTACCGGAATCGTTCAACCGTATTCCGGGGTCAGAGGGGGCCGACGTGAGCGCCAAGATTCTCGAAGTGCTCGCATCTCGCAGCTCCGCGGGGGCACCGAGCGACGAGGTCCGGCGTCTGGCGGGCCAACTCCGGGCGATGGCCATGCGGATGGACAAGGAGCACCGGGACGCGTTCGTTCGGGCGCTGGAGAGCCTGCGGGCTCCGGCACAGTGACGGAGGATGGCGTGGTAGTAGCTCATCCGGTCGAGTGGAACAAGGCGGTCCACGAGGGGCTTCGATACGACTACCCGTTGGACGAGTCCTCCATCGTCCTCGACGTCGGGGGCTACCGCGGGGACTTCGCCCAGCGAATCTACGACAAGTACCGGTCGCACATCTGGGTCTACGAGCCATGTCCTGCGCAAGCTCGGCAGTTACAAGATCGCTTTATTCACACCCCCAAGGTTCGAGTTCACCCGTACGGACTGGCGGGGCGCACCCGTACCGCACGCATGGTGTTCCGGGGCGACGCTTCCCACGTCGTGGACGATTCCGAGTCCGGGGACATAGACGTTTCTCTGGCGGACGTCGCCGCGGAGTTGCGCGAGTGGACTGACGCGCAGATTGACATTGACCTGCTCAAGGTGAACGTTGAGGGTGGGGAATACGAGTTGCTCGACCGTCTGCTGGAGACTGGACTGGTGGAGAAGATCGTAAACATACAGGTGCAGTTCCACCGGAGCTGTCCGGACGCTGAAGAGCGGATGATGCGTATCCAAGCGGGGCTTTCTCGGACGCATCATCTCACGTTCCAGTTTCCCTTCGTCTGGGAGAATTGGACACGCAAGGAGAACGGAGGATAACATTATGGACTGGTGGGTGATTCCGTTGCAGTGGAGCGACGGCAACGATGCGAGCTGGTATGATGCCATTGTCCAAGCGGCCACGGCGGAAGAGGCGGAGAACAAGGTCTACGACGCCGTGGAGCGTGATTGGGGCAAGGGTGAGGGCGAATGGGCGGGCACCGATCCGGACGCCTATGAGATCTGGCCGAGCGACAGCGACGCCGATGAGATCATGCGGGCCAACGGGTTTGACAAGAGCACGATGGACCCGGATGAGTACGAGGAAGAGAAGGATCTGCTCATGGCGGAGGTCAATCCCGAGTCCATGTCGGTCTACGCCAGCGACATTGAGGGACCGTATCCCGATGCGGACACGGCGAAGGCCGAGGGCGGTGCTTCGTACCACGAGACGTTCTGGGCGTAACTCATCTCCGTGCTCGGTCCTCCAACTGGGCGCGGCCTCCCAGCCCCGGGTGTTCCCCCCGCCCGGGGCTTTACTCTATCCTAACAACGTAATGTTGGCCTCCGGCTCCTCTTGATTTTCACCCGCGAAGAGATTATATTGTATTCAGAAACCTGCGGAGGCTGATATGGAGAAGGTCCGCTATTGCGCCCAGTGCCGGAGCGGGGAGAAGAGGGTTCCGGCTGACGTGCTCGTGAAGGGGCAGGTCGTGTTCATTGACCGTCCTGTTCCGTACCAAGCATGGCTCTGCAACGACCACTTCGAGATGCTCGTCGAGGACGGCAACGAGCTGAAGGTCATCGACCGCTCCCCGGAGGAGTGGGCTCGGTGGGCCGATGAGACCACTCGGGAGTATACCGCCTACGGCAGCTTCCGGGAGCTGTGCCGGAGCAATGCAACCGTCGTCGGGTTTCCGGGCGCGTTGCGGCTGTGGTCAATGGTGCTCGAGTATCGCCGTTTGAACTTCCGGCTGTTCGTGCGGCGGGACCGAGATTTCCGCTGGGTCGAGGTCAATCCGGATGAGGTCCAGCGGAAGCTCGGGACAATTTCAGTGAAGGGGAGCATTGCGACGCTCGGGTTCTGCGTTCCGGGGGCCACGTATGCGTGGCGTGATCCAGAGACGATGGAGGAGAAGTGATGAGCAAGCCAGCAGAGAACGATGAAATGGATCTGTTCCATGCCCTCGAAATCGTCGGTACGCGAAATATCCATGCCTTGGTTCGCGTTCTGCGCACTCGGACAGATAGGGCGGTCGATCTGAACTCAAGACAGGATTTCGCTTGGGTCCGGACCAGAGTCCGCAGGGCCATCCGGATCGTCCAGCGGAACGACATGACAAGCGAGATTTCCGAGCTCGCTCGGTACCTGAAGGAATGGCCACCCCAAGCATCCTGACTGACCCAGCA
>Ga0136651_10002107_pt1 | contig 10914 bp, 7 predicted proteins | sample Mar14236cmmetaG_FD_94867 | JGI IMG/M metagenome (GOLD analysis project Ga0136651, IMG submission 94867) | Marine hydrothermal vent microbial communities from Guaymas Basin, Gulf of California to study Microbial Dark Matter (Phase II) - Marker... ...
ACACATTAGTGGGGTTTGCCTCGAAAGCGTCGATCAGGAAGCGTTCCTGGGGCTTTTCCGATGCAGTCTTTTGAATTTCATCCAGCACCTGTATGTAATCGGGCACACTGTTGCGATCCAGTTTTTCACCACAGGTCTGGAACACCGCCGCCACGTCGAAGTTATCGTGATTGATTGGCACGACCGCGCCGATGATTTCTTTTTCACCGGGAGCCAGCCCCTCGGAGACTTCCAGTCCGTAAACGAATACATCTGAAATCGAGTCGATCTCCGACAGGGCCTTTTCCACGAAGGCGCAGTTTATGAAGTCGCCGTTCTTGCGGATGCCACCGCCAATGCGATAGTGGAAAAACAACCAGCCGTCCTCGTCCAGGTGACCAATGTCGCCCATGCGCAGCCAGCCTCCGCCAGTTTTTTTCGCAGTGGCTTCTGTATTTTTGAAGTAGGTCAGCTCGGGGCAGCCGCCGTCCGCTTCGCGAAAGCAGATTTCGCCGGCAACACCTGGTGCTGTAGGGTTGCCTTCTTCATCCAGCACCGCCAGCTGCAAGGTGGGGGGCGCTTTGCCACAACTGCCCACAGGACCAACGCCGCTGGGGTTGAAAGTCAGGCCACCCTCGGCAGCACCGTAAAATTCAAATAGTTTGACATCGAAGCGCCTGGCAAAATCTTCCCAGATGGCCGCCGGCATACCAGCGCTGAGAATGGCGCGCACCGGGTTGTCGGTATCGTCCCCGCGGGGAGGCTCTGCGTAAATGGCGGTGGTCATACCGCCCAGCAGGTTAAAGAAGGTACAACCGTACTCGCGGGTGATATCCCACAGGCGGGATTTGGAGAACTTGCGGCTGATGACGCCGCGCATACCGGTGTGCAGCACCATTCCCAGGGTAAGGATCTGGGCATTGGCATGGGTGAGGGAAAGTCCGGTGTAGGGTCTGTCTTCCCCGGTCAGGCCCAGTGTCGGGGTCAGAAGTGCCGCCAGTCCATAGCGCTTGTGAGCCGACATGATAGCCTTGGGGTCGCCGGTGGTGCCGGAGGTATATAACAGTTGCATCGGCGCGCTCGGGTCGGTGCTCATCACCGCCAGTTCCGGGGCCGGTACCGGGCCGGCCAGTACCGTGGATAAATTCGGGTGGCCAGCCTCGCCCGGTGTGATGGTGGCAATCCATTTCCCGGTGTTTTCCCGCCAGACGGCTTCCACCTCGGCCAGCGCACCATCGCCAACCACCGCACCCTTGCACTCGGCGAAGTCCAGCATGTACTTCAATTTGTCACCGCGGGTGCGGGCATCAATGGGTACGAATACGGTGCCAAGGATGGATGACGCGACCATCAGATCAACAAACTCCGGGTGGTTCAACATGACGATAGCGAAAGTGTCACCTTTGGTCATGCCCTGGCCTTGCAACCAGGCGGCAAGGCGTTGACCGTTCTCCCACAGCTGCTGATAGGTGCGGGTCTCGTCCTGGAACTGGCCATTTTCGTCGATATTGACGAAGGTCAGTATATCGCGATCCGGCGCCTTGTCGCACCAGGAGTGAATCAGGTTGGCTAGGATGAGGGGGTTGCGCTCGGACACGATCAGTCCCCCCTGCTTAGTATGCTCACCACGGTTGCCGCGGCGTCGGTGCCAATCAAACCTCCGCCGTTATGGGCCAGGCCGATAACGGCATTCTCCACCTGGCGCAGGTGGCCGCGGCCCTGTAACTGTTCGGTGAGTTCCACGATCTGTGCGGCACCGGAGGCGCCTATGGGGTGGCCCTTGCGCAACAGTCCACCGGATACGTTAACCGGCAGGCGACCGCCCAGGCGGGTTGTTCCGTCCTCGATCAGTCGGCCGCCCTGGCCCTTGTCGCAAATGCCCAGGTATTCGTAGGAAATGATTTCAGAGGGGGCGGAGGCGTCGTGCAATTCGACCAGGCTGAGGTCCTCGGGGCCGACCCCGGCCGCTTCATAGGCCAGATTGGCTGCATAGGTACCCACGGAGAGGTCGCCTGCCTGCTCGTCATAGCCTGAAACGAGGGCGGATGACAGCACTCGCACCGGTTTGCTGAGTCCCAGTTCCTTCGCCTTGCGCTCGCTCACAACCACCACTGCGGCGGCCCCATCACCTATAGGTGAACACATGGGCAGTGTCAACGGGTAGACAATTTCCCTGGCGGCCAACACCTCCTCGACGCTCATGACAGTCTGGAACTGGGCACGGGGATTGAGGCTGCCGTGGAAGGAGTTCTTGGCGGTGACGCCGGCGATCTGTTCCCGGGTGGTACCGTATTGCTTCATGTGGGCGAGGGTCATCAGGGAATAGATGTCCATAAATACGGAACGGGTTTTGCCCGCATTTACCATATCCACTTCCTCTCCCGCCTTGGCAGCCAGTGTTTGCAGTGCACCGAGCATGCCTTCCGCGTTCTCGGTATCCACCGCTCCGTCAAAGGCGGCGAAGCTGCGCATCTTGTCCTCGTGGAACAGCTTTTCGAAGCCGCAGGCCAAAGCCACATCGTAGGCCCCCGCGGTAATCATGGTGCAGGCCTGGTTGAAGGCGGTAGAGGAGGTGGCACAGGCATTTTCCACGTTGATGACCGGGATCTTACCGATGCCCAGTTCGCGCAGGGCGACCTGCCCGGAGATCATTTCCTGGCCTTGCACTACACCACCAGCGGCGTTGCCCATGTAGGCCACCTCAATTGCGCTGCCAGAGATACCGGCATCGGCAAGGGCTTCCTGAATGGCTTCACCAGCCAACCCTTTTAGCGTTGTGTCCAGATGTTTGCCGAAGCGGGTCATGCCCACACCGGCGATGTATGCGTTCATTTTCATGCTGTTATCTCCCTATTCCGGCAGGTTACAGAAACCGGGTGCGTGGAAAGTCTCCAGTAACTCACGGTGCCCGAATGCCTGGGCGGCTGATTGCTAGCCGGTTCTCTTGAGTGGGTTGTTCAATAAGCGCTGGCGCCGTATACAAGACCTGTTCTTTCGTTGGACACGGGAACAACCGGCTTTTTTTACAGTATGGTTCTTCTCATTTACGGATATCGTAAGTATATTTCCCAGCGTTTGCTACTGTTTTCGTGTAAGATGGGCCGTTTTACGCACAGATGAGGTCTAATCATGGCGCGCAAACCCACGCGAGCAGCTGCCAGGAAGAAACAACCGGCAGCAATACAAACATCACAGTCTATCGAAGAGCAGACCAGGCTATTCCTGAAATCAGGCAATAAAATCAAGGTCATTCAGTCTGGTGTCAGCGGACAGCTCAGCACGGTGGCCAGTAAGAATATCAAGCTGGGCAACAAGACTGCAGTCAAGTAATTATCCGGTACTATTAGTGCGGGGTCCGGTGCAATAGCGCCGGGTTTTGGGGGTTTTTATGTCATGAAATTGACCTAATAGTCCCATTGACTCTGGTGTCAAGCCCTATATACTGCTCATTGCTTGTAAGTACACCTTCTTATGTATACCGTTTCGAAGTCACGTTGTTAGTACCTCGCCCTGTTTTTCATAAGTAATTGCAACACTGCAAGCCAAACTTGTCTTCATTTAGAAGGCTTCACGTATGAAACAATAGGAAAGATTCATGTCAACTGTAACCGGAACTGTTAAGTGGTTTAACGAAACTAAAGGCTTTGGCTTCATCGAGCAAGAGTCTGGCCCCGATGTATTTGCGCACTTCAGCGCTATCTCAGGATCAGGCTTCAAGACTCTGGCTGAAGGCCAGAAGGTCGAGTTCACTGTAACCCAAGGTCAAAAGGGTCCCCAGGCTGAGAACATCGTAGCCGTCTAAAGACCGCACCTACAAAAAGCCCGCGCTGTATCCAGTGCGGGCTTTTTGTTTGCGTGGGCGGCGGGCGGTCTCGATAAAGCGCTCCTGCATCCGGGTGTAACGTAGGGTGTGCTTGTCTCTTTGCACCGCTAGCGCGTATCCTTTATCTCGTACCAACGTACCCATCCGGAATTGATCAATGATTGACCAGCTGTTTATCGCCGGTTTATTTATCTCACTGCTAGGCAGCCTGGTTTTTACCCGATGGCCTGCCGTGCTGGTTTTTGTCGGCGCCATGTTGCTGGCCTACTTCTTTGGGCTGGTGGAGACGGCTGAGGTGCTGGCCAAGGCCACTAACACCGGCGTTATCACCCTTATTTTGCTGCTGCTGGTTTCCATTGGCCTGGAAAAGCTATCCTGGCTGACGCGCTTGTCCGGCAAGCTGATAACACCCAGCTATGCCGGCAGCCTGTTGCGGCTGGGGTCGGCCACCGCTTTCTTTTCCGCCTTTGTGAATAACACGGCGGTGGTGGCAACGTTGGCGCACACCGTCCGCAGCAACCGCCATCATCCGGCCGCCAAGTTGCTGATACCCCTGTCTTACGCAGCTATTCTCGGCGGAACCATGACCTTGATCGGGACCTCCACCAACCTGATTGTGAGTAGCTTTCTGGAGGATGCCACCGGGCAGGGACTGGCCTTTTTTGATTTTTTCCTGGTGGGCGCTTCTGTGACCGTGCTGGGTTTGTTAGCCATCCTTGGTAGTTCGCGCCTGTTACCGCAAGGCCATATTGAATATATGGATATCAACGAATACGTTATCGAGGTTGAGGTGAGTAATGACTCGGACCTGATCGGTAAGAGTATTATGGCGAACAAGCTGCGCGACCTGGAGGATTTGTTTCTGGTGGAGATCGTACGCGGTAATTACCTGATTACACCGGTGGCCCCCCATGAATATATCGAGGCGGGGGATAAACTTATTTTCTCCGGGGATATCAAGCAGATCAAGGCTCTGGAGTCTTTTGACGGCCTGAGCCTGTTTGCGGTTGACGAGGGCCTGTTGCGCACGAATATGATGGAAGTGATCGTCATGCCCAATGCCACTATCGAGGGCAAGACGGTCAAGGAGAGTGGCTTTCGCTCCCTGTTCGATGCGGCGGTGGTGGGTATGCGCCGTGGCGGCAAGCGCTTGTCCGGGAAACTGGGCAATATCACCATCCAGGCCGGTGACAATATGATGCTGGCTGTGGGCCCTGACTTCAACGAGCGCAAGAACCTGGACAAAAACTTCGTGGTGATTGACGACTCGGTGGGGGAGATCAAGACCACGCCATTCCAGAACTATTTTATTACCGGCACCTTGCTGGTGGTAATCGCACTGGCTTCGCTCAATATTCTGCCTCTGATCAAGGGGGTGGCCTTCCTGCTGGTCTGTATGCTTTTGCTCGGTGTCGTCAAACGTTCGGAATTGCGCCGCCGCTTTCCCTTTGAACTGTGGCTGATCATTACCTCGGCACTGACCTTGTCCCAGGCGCTGAACAATTCCGGTGTGGTAGCCATTTTGACCGATACCCTGCACGCTAATCTGGCCGCGCTGGGGCCCTATGCGGCCCTGGCTGGTATTTACCTGGGCACGCTGCTGTTGACCGAGTTGATGACCAATAATGCTGCCGCGGCCCTGAGTTTTCCCATCGCCTTCGGCCTGGCGCAGAGCTATGGGCTGAGTCATATGCCCTTTGTTATGGCGGTGGCCTACGGCGCCAGCGCCAGTTTTCTCACGCCCTACGGGTACACTACCAACCTGATGGTGCAGAACCTCGGTGGTTACGAGTTCCGCGATTACCTGCGGGCTGGGCTGCCAATTTCACTGGTTTATTCTGTGGCGGTGCTGCTTCTGATACCCAGGATATTTCCCTTTTAGAGAGGCAGCCCCGCGAATCTGGATTACAGGTTGGCTATGTGATCCAGGTATTTCAGCTGCCAGTTAAAGATGGGTCAGGTTTTGGCGCTCACGTTTTTCGGGCGCGCCTTGGTTTTTGTCCTGGCAGTGCTCTTCTTCACAGTCCTGCGTCGTCCGGTCCTGGTGCGCAGGCCCGCCGCATCTTCCAGTTCGACCAGGGAGTCTTCCATATAGGCGATCAGACGCTGTACATGGGGTACCGACTTGCGGCAGGCGACAATGCCAAAGTCGAGGCTCTCGAAATTGCTCACCACGGTGAAATTGGCTGCGGCCCCATCAAAAGGAATAGATACCGGGTATATGCCGTCGAGGCGGGCGCCGTTCCAGTATCTTCTTTCACGGGGCCCCGGTACGTTGGACACAACAGTGCTGAAGGCGGGGAAGCGGCCGCCCAGCCCGGTTAATTGGGTCAACAATAATGGCGCCTGGGTAATCCCTGTATATATCATAATTTCACGGGCGCTCATCTGTTGTAACTGTGTCTTGGCGGCGTCCATGGATTCCTTGATCTGACGCATACGCCTGGCCGGATCCCGCACGTTGGTGGCAAGGTCGACACAGACCATACCTATTGCGTTGGACGAGTCCATGTCTCCCGCGGCTCGTACAGAAACCGGCGCCATGGCCTTCAGCGATTGTTTGGGCAGACCCCTCTGGTCCTGCAACTGCTTGCGCAGGGCGCCGGCGCACATGGCCAGCACAGCGTCGTTCAAAGTGCCGTCAAAGGCCTTGCCCACGGCGCGTACCCGCTCAAAGGGCCAGGATTGGGCGACAAAACGGCGCGATCCGGTCAAATGGGTGCTCAATGCCGAGCGTGGTACCTGGTGGAAGGGCACGGCCATCATGCTTTTCTTGCCCATCCATATACCGGCGGTATCGCGCATGGCCCTGGCGATATTGACGGTACTCCCCAACTGTTCCTTGAGAACCTCTGATACCGCGCGGATTTCGTCCTCTCTGGGATTGACTCGCCCTGAGTCGTTTCCCTTCATTGTCTCCTTGTAGCTCTGGTACGCCTCGAACGACAGAGGTGAGACTTTTACCTTGGTGCGCGCGTTGGTCGAGTACATGCTGCTCATCAGGTGCATGGCTCCCACGCCATCGATGGCGCAGTGGTGGGTCTTGAAATACGTGGCAAACTGTCGGTTTTGCAGACCTTCGATAAGGTGCATTTCCCACAGGGGGCGGGAGCGGTCCAGCAGCGTACCGTGTAGTCGGGAGACCAGTGCGAACAATTCGCGATAGCGGCCGGGCCTGGGCAGGGCAGAGTGACGGACGTGGTATTCCATGTCCAGTTCATCGTCCTCTTCCCAGAATATATTTCCGGCAATACCCAGCGGTCCGGTTTTCAGTTTTTCGCCGAATGGCCGCCTCAGTTCGCCGTCATAGCTTAAAATATCCCCGAGATTGGCCAGGAAAGAGGCGTCGTCGACATCCTTGGGCAAGGTGAACAGGGTCAGACCCCCAACGTGCATGGGGGTGCGTCGCGATTCCATGACCAGAAAAAAAGCGTCGGTAATCGGCAATCTACGCACAGGCCTACCTCCTTTATTATCGTATCGCTGTCAGCGCTAATCTGTACCAAGAATAAACTATCCGTCTCAAGTAGTGAATTTTTTTACTTGTTCTGTGCCATGTCGCCGGCTTGAATTGGGAGGCGATATAATACTGGTACCGATGTTGCGGCACTCTGTGTTACGATTCCTGAGCGCTACAGCAGCGCTGCGAGAATCTAGTTTCTGGGTAACTCCCCCAATGGCTCCATTGGGGGAGTTGACGTGAATCAATTAGTCCTGAGAGGGCAGGAGGATTTTCGCGGTGAAGTACGCTTTGGTAAAGTGGTGTTTTTTGGGTTTTGTCTTGAATTATCATAAAAATGCAGGAGAAGTAAAATGAACAAATCATGGATTAACCTGATCATGGGTGTTGGGCTGGCTGGCAGCGTGGCCATGGCCGCGGGCACTGCAAACGCAGAAGAGCATGAAACCGCAGCAGGCCGTGCAAAGGCTGACTTCGTTAACTATTGTGCTTCCTGTCACGGACTTGATGGCACAGGTAATGGCCCGATGGCCTCTGAGTTGAAAGGAAAACCAGCGGATTTAACCCTGTTGAGCAAGAATAATGGCGGTAAATTCCCCTACATGAAAATACGTAAAACTGTCGATGGCAGTATGGAAACGGGTTCCTTGCGTGCTCATAGCTCTAAAGAGATGCCTGTGTGGGGTGATGTTTTCCGTAGAGATGCCGGCGCGGATGGTAGCAAGTATATGGTCGCGCAAGCGAGAATAATGAGCATCATCGACTACATTGCGGCGCAGCAAAAATAACAGGGACTCTGTATTGGCATACAGGAGCGGCTGTTTTGGCCAGCTCCTGTATACTGCTATTTTCGACCTTGAGTCGGGCCACCTGTGATCTACCGGTTCCTTCTTGCTTGCGATAGTAGCTTCGAAGGAACCCTCAAGCAGCATAATATACATCGACCTTAATTCCCTTTTCTTTGATCTGGAACAAGTCGCTGTGGCTTTCTAATGCTTTAGAATGGTAGTCCGTTCACGCAAAGGCCTCCGCCGTGAGGTCGCAAGGGGGTTGGACACCGTGACCAGACTGCCTGTTTCTACCACTTCACTTCTCGCCGCTGGCGTATTGGCTGTCAGCGCGGCCGCTCCGGCTTTCGCTGTAACATTCGATGTCGGGCCATTCGAGGGAAATTTCACCTCCACTTTTTCCGTGGGGGCCAGTTGGCGCACCGAAGACCCGTCGAAGCGGGTTATTACACCGGGTAATACCAATGGTGATGGACGCGCCGCATCCAGTACAGCGGATGACGGAAACCTGAACTATGACGAGGGGGATATGTATTCTTTCCTGTGGAAAGGCGTACATGACCTTGACCTGAATGCCGGGAATTACGGTTTTTTTACCCGTGTCAAATACTGGTACGATTACGAGTTGGCGGAGGGCAATGTCGATCACGGCCACGCGGCCACGCTATACCAACCCGATAGCGAGCTCGATACATCCGACTTTGAAGATCTGGCCCAGGATTCCGGGTTTGAATTTCTGGATTACTACGCCTATGGCAGCTTTAATGTGGCGGATAGGCCCGTTGAGTTGCGAGCGGGTAATATGGTGCTTAGCTGGGGAGAAAGCACATTCATCCAGAATGGCATCAATATTATCAACCCCTTTGATGTCACTGCCTTGCGCAAACCCGGTTCCGAGATTAAAGAAGCTTTACTGCCGGTGGGCTTGTTGTATACGAATATCGGGCTCACCACTGATCTCAGTGTGGAGGTCTTTTATCAGTATGAATGGCAGCGCACTGTTTTGGACGAATGTGGTACTTACTGGAATGCGGCAGACCCCTATGGCGGCGGTTGTAATTACCTTACCGCGATTAACAGCACCAGCGATCTCAACCAGACGGAAACAAATTATACTATCGCCAGAGGCCGCGATGATGAAGCTTCAGACTCAGGTCAATGGGGTATCGCCGCCCGTTACTTTGTGGATTCGTGGAATGCCACTGAATTCGGCCTGTACTATATAAATTACCATAGCCGGACGCCAATATTTAGCGGCACCAATGCCACGGAAAATTTTGGCCTGCCATTCATATTTGGCGCCAACCCGGAATATTTCTTTGAGTTTCCAGAGGATATTGATCTTTATGGCGTGACCTTCGCCACCAATATTGGCGAATGGGCGGTGTCTGGCGAACTGAGTTATCGCCCGGATGTGCCCTTGCAGATCAATACTGTCGACCTGCTGCAAAGTCTGGCACTGAGCACCTTTGCGGAGTGGTCTCCCATGTTGGACAGGTCGCTGAATGCGGGCCCCGGTGGCTATGTCTCAGGTTATGACGATGTCTCCTACACCCAATTTCAGGTGACATTTATAAAGTTTTTTGAACAGGTCTTTGGCGCCAATCGTTTGTCTTTCGCCGCGGAGGCGGGAGCCGTCTGGTTGGATGATATGGACTCGGACCTGAACTACGGTCGTTCATCGGCCTATGGCATTGGTGATTTCAAGCCCTTTCAGAGCGAAATGTTTGGCGGCGTAGAGGTATCCTGTAATTCCCATCCTGTGTTGGATCCACTGGCGGGTGTTGTCCCCAACACTAACCCGAGCTATTGCAATAACGATGGCTTCACGGACGATTTTTCCTGGGGTTACCGCATGCGCGCCGGACTCGACTATTCCGATGTTTTCGCGGGGATCAACCTGACCCCCAATATGGCCTGGTCGCATGATGTCAAGGGCAATTCCCCACCCCCCAATTTCATCGAGGATCGCATGGCGCTGAGTATGGGCGTTCGTGCGGACTACATGAACATTTACCAGGCCGACCTTTCCTACACCACTTTTTTCAATGCGGACTACAATGTATTAGAAGATCGGGATTTTATATCCCTGAGTTTTTCAGTAGCGTTTTAAGCACATGTGCATAATCGGGAGTAGATTTATTATGTCCAGGAAAAACCTTGCGTTAGCTGTCACTGCTGTATTTTGCATGACGATTCCCGCGGCGATGGCAAAGATTAGCGCAGAGCAGGCCGCCACCCTGGGTGGCGAGAAATTGACGCCAATAGGGGCGGAGCGCGCCGGTAATGCCCAGGGGACAATTCCGCCCTGGACCGGGGGCTTGCAGGAGTTGCCCGCGAATTACAAGCCGGGGGGGCGACTGGTAGACCCCTTCGCTGCGGATGAGGTTTTGTATACCATAACAGCTGCAAACTACCAGGAGTATGAGGACAAATTATCCCCGGGCCAGATTGCGCTGCTTGAGCGCTACCCGGATACCTTCAAGATGCCGGTCTACCCCACGCACCGCAGTGCCCGCCTGCCACAGGAGGAGTATGAGTTGATCAAGGAGGGCGCGACCACGACCGATACCGTATCCGGAGGAAATGGCCTGGTAAATTTTAATGGCGATATACCGTTCCCCATACCCGGGACGGGTAAAGAGGTCATCTGGAATCATATTACACGCTATCGTACAAACCTGGGCATGCAGCGCCGCTATACCCAGATACCGGTGCAGGTCAGTGGCAGCTTCTCCCCGGTGGTGTTTGAAGATCAAACAATCTTCGCCAGCCGGGTGCCGGACAACCCCTATCCCAATCGCCTTTTTGTCTTTCTGCAGCGGGTTATGGCGCCCGCCCGGCTCGAGGGAGACGTATTACTG
>Ga0136651_10002111_pt1 | contig 10907 bp, 9 predicted proteins | sample Mar14236cmmetaG_FD_94867 | JGI IMG/M metagenome (GOLD analysis project Ga0136651, IMG submission 94867) | Marine hydrothermal vent microbial communities from Guaymas Basin, Gulf of California to study Microbial Dark Matter (Phase II) - Marker... ...
CCTGAAGGGCCACCCAACTGAACCGCCTTGAACTTTTTACCGTCTGGTATGCCGCCGCCGATGTCATAGATGATCGACCTGAGCGGGGTCCCCATGGGCACCTCAATGAGCCCGATGTTCCTGACCCTGCCGCTCAGGGCAAACACCTTTGTGCCGGTACTCTTCTCCGTGCCCAGGCTGTTGAACCAGTTGGCCCCCCGGTATATGATCTGCGGTATGTTTGCCAGGGTCTCAACGTTGTTCAGGACCGATGGTTTGTCCCAGAGCCCCTTATTGGCGGGGAAGGGGGGCCTGGGACGGGGCATGCCCCTCTGCCCCTCAATGGAGCGCATCAGGGCCGTCTCTTCACCGCACACAAAGGCCCCTGCCCCGAAGTAGAGGTCGATCTCCATGTCGAATCCTGAACCCAGTATATCCTTCCCCAGGAGCCCGTATTCCTTGGCCTGACCAATGGCCGTCTGAAGCCTCTGAATCGCCAGGGGATACTCCGCCCGTACGTAGATATAGCCGTGATGGGATCCTATGGCCTTTGCGCCTATGATCATCCCTTCCAGCACCGCGTGGGGGTCGCTTTCGAGGATTGAGCGATCCATAAACGCCCCCGGGTCACCCTCGTCGGCGTTGCACAGCATATACTTGGGGCTTCCACTGGCCGCGGCGCAGAACTGCCACTTGAGGCCCGTTGGAAAGCCCGCGCCGCCCCGTCCCCTGAGACCCGAGGTCTTCGTCTCTTCAACGATCTCTTCGGGGGTCATTTCGAGAAGGGCCTTGGCAGCGCCAAGGTATCCGTCCCTGGCGATATATTCGTCTATGTTGTCCGGATCGATGAGGCCGCGGTTCTTGAGGGCAACGAGAACCTGGCGGCTGAAAAACCCGATATCCTTGATCCTGGGTATGGCCTCGGCCGCCTCTGGGCTTTCAAAGAGATGCTTCTTTACAATACGTCCCTTTATAAGGTACTCTTCCACAAAGTAGGGGACATCATCCACCGAGAGTTTCTGGTAGAATACCTCGTCAGGGTAGGCAATCATCAGAGGGCCTGCAGCGCAGAAACCGTTGCAGCCTGTTGTGGCGACTAATACCTCCTCCTGAAGATTGTTTTTCTCGATCTCTTCCACCAGTGCGTCCCTCAGATCAAGTGAACCACTGGATACGCAACTGGTCCCCGCGCATATCAACAGGTGAACGCGATACTTCTTTTCCATAAAAACCGCCTCGTTTTCATTGGGTAGAATAGTATAACAGCCGCAAAGGCGCAAAATTCAGAAAACTGAAACTGGGAATTGCGACCCCGAAGGAATTCTCTTTCCCCCCGATCATCAATCAACAATCATAAATAGACGATCCTAATACGTGGTTTCACTTCCAACGGAAAGGGCATAATCGGCCACGGGATTGCCCCCCACCACATGTTCGTCAAAGATCCTGCCCGCCTTCTCAGGGTCGAGCTTCACATATTTTACCGGGGCCGATCCCTTCACTTCCAGCGTAATCATGGGCTCGTGGTTACATAACCCGGCGCAGCCGGAAGAGGTCAGAATTATGTCGGTCGCCCCGCTCTCCTTCACCTTGTCCAGGAAGGTGTTCATAATAGTCCGGGCCCCGGCCGCTATCCCGCAGGTGCCCATGTGGACTATGACCTTGACGCGGTAGTCTCCCTGCCTGAGGTTGACAGTCCCCTTCATAGACTCTTTGATTCTTTTGAGATCCTCTACCTTAAGTTTGGCCATGTCTTGCCTCCTCTGTCAGGGGTCCCGGCACATCAGTTCCGGGGGCTATTTTTGAACAGCTCCTTTATCAGGCTGATAACGGCCGGATCGTCTATCCTCAGACTGCCGTCCAGTTCCCGGCGGATGGAACGTGTATCAACCTCTATCTCTTCTTTGCCGAGGTTGGAGAAATAGACAAAATCCCTGTCCGGATTACCCATTATAAGGGTGGTCAGGGTGGCCCCCATATCACCCACCGGCCTCCGGTCCACGTGGCTCATCTGAAATGTGGCAAGCACCCGGGTTCCTCTTTTCGGCTCCGACTCTATGAGAAGATGGCCCCCGGCCTCCTTTGCGGCCTGTTCCAGCAGGGGTAGCCCCAGTCCCACGCGCCGGGTAGTGCGCGTGGTGGCAAAGGGATCAGTGGCCCTCTTGAGCATGTGGGTATCCATTCCCCTGCCGTTGTCCCTGATGGCGATCTGTAGAAGGTCCTTGCTTTTGTCCTCTCTGATCTCTATTTCAATCAGGGTGGCACCCGCCCTTGTGGCGTTTTCCACAACGTCCAGTACGTGAAGAGAGAGATCCTCCATGTTCAGGTCCTCACGTCCCGGTTCCCCCTTCCCCTGAACGCCAGAGACAACTCCGCCAGGTCAGGTCCTGCCACGAGGAAGCTGGTGGGGCTGGTCCCCACCTCCCCGATCTGGTGGGCATCAGAGGAGGTGATAAAGGCGAAGTCCTCATACCGGCTGAACCGGGCACGGGCCAGTGCCAGGGGCACCCCTTTTGAGACCTCCAGGGCGTCAAGTGGCAGATCCTCGGGTATGAAGCCTAACTGACCCACAATACTGAAGGCCTCCCGGTCCATATGGGCCGCAACGGCCAGCCCATGAAACCTGTGGATCGCTGTGACCACCTCACCTATGGGGAGGGCCGTGGCCCCTATAAGGAGCCTCTTGTTGAACCCCTCAACCTCATCAAACTCGTTTGCGATAACCTGCATGCCGAAGAGGTCTTCGTCGTTTTCACCGGGCTGCAGGTTTTCGTAAACCAGGTCCTGCATGGCAAGGGCCTCTCTCACACCCCCAAACAGGCCTAAGATATGCACCTCCTCAGAGGTGGTTACCTCAATGCCTGGAATAACGGACGGCCCCGCATCCCCTGCGGCCGCCATGACCGCGCCCGCGTTTTCCGCGCTGTTATGGTCGGTGACGGCAATGATGTCTAAACCCTTATCCCTTGCCGCTCGAACGATCTTCCTGGGCGTCATATCAAGGGTGGCACACGGGGAAAGACAGGTATGAATGTGCAGGTCCGCAACCAGCACCTTCAAGGATGTCTCATGATCTCTCCCCACAAAGGCCCCTTACGATCCTGACAGGCTCAGATCCCGGAGATCCCTAATTCAAACAGTCTCCCAACCAGTTCGAATGCCGGCATTTGAGACACCAGAATGGGAAGTCCCTCTGCCTCGGCCTTCTCCACGGTGGCATCCTCGGGCTCTCTCCCGTTGATCAGGACGATTCCCCCCAGCGACCTCATGACCGCCACAGCCACTATGTTCTGATGAATCTGGAGTGTCACCCACAGGTCTCCTTCGTTGGCGTTTGCCATGACGTCGCTCATGAGGTCGCTGGCGTAGCCCCTGGTGATCTCCCTGTCAAGAAAACCTGCGCCGGTTCTGACGGTCAACTGAAGTTTTTCAACAATCTCCGCAAGCTTCATTCCGGGTCTGCTGCCCCCACTTTTTTATCCGCTCCAATGCCTATGCCTCTGACTCCGCTCTACTCCTGGCCCCTCACCTGTTCCACGATACCCCCCACTTCCGAGGGATCAACCATGCCGTGGGTCTCCTCGTCGATCACCATGACCGGGGCCAGTCCACAGGCCCCGATGCACCTTACCACCTCAAGTGAATACTCCCTGTCGTCGGTGGTCTCTCCCACGTCCACCTGAAGATGCCGGGAAAGGGTATCCAAGAGTTTACCAGACCCCTTCACAAAGCAGGCGGTCCCCAGGCAGACCCGGATGATATGTCTTCCCCTGGGAACCATGGTAAAGAAGGAGTAGAAGGAAACCACCCCGAATACATCCGATGACGGGATCCCCAGACCCTGGGCGATATAGTGCTGGGCAGAAACCGGGAGAAAGCCAAGTATCCCCTGGACCTGCTGGAGCACGGGGATAAGTCCGCCCCGCTGACCTTTGTAGGTCTCCAGGATCGCGTCGATCTGTGCCTTGGCCTCTGGTTTCTCCTCCTCCTCAAGGAACCGTATGAACTTATCTACTACCTCTTCCCTGTCCCCCGGAGGCTCATACTCGGCCCTCAGCTCAGTATGGGGAATAGATTCAAGGAGGCCGTCACACTGCTCTAAAAGGGTCCTGTGATGATAGTTGAAGGATGTCCACCCGGGCCTTCGGAGGGGGGACTTAACGTCAGTGAAGCCCGTTATCCCCAAGGATTCAGGGTCAGGCAGTGTCCACTGTATCCCTCCCTGTTCCAGGCGCTCGTAACTGATTTCCCCAAGGAAGGGTATCCCCCTGATGATCTCCCCTTCCCAGATCTCCTGCGCGGTCTGCTCCTGCCAGTTGAGACCGAGGCGATTGGCTAACTGCGTAAGGATCCACGTTTCAGGACGGGCCTCTCCCGCGGTGGTCACGGCCTTTCGCATGAGGCTGACCCTGCGTTCGCAATTGGTGTAGGTCCCCTCCGCCTCAGACCAGGCCGCAGCAGGGAGCACCACATGGGCATGTTCCACTGTTTCGTTTTTCAGGATGTCCAGGACCACCAGAAAGTCCACCGATTCCAGGGCCTTTTTAATATCGGGCATGGCCGGCCGGGCAATGGCCAGGTTTTCACCCACACAGAAGAGCATCCGGATCTTTTCTTCTCCTTCTCCGGGCACGCCCCCCATGTTTTTTACCATCTGTGGAAAGCCCAGCCCCGGTTTCCCGGGAAGTTCCTTTCCCCAAGCCTCTTCAAAGGGTTTGCGGGCCGCATCATCTTCCACCGCCTGGTAGCCCGGGAGAAAGGCGGGGAGGAGCCCCATGTCGCAGGCACCCTGGGAGTTGTTCAGATCACCCAGATAGTTGACCCCGCCGCACTCCACCTCCAGGTTGCCAAGGAGCTCCTGAAGCCGCACAAAGGTCCTTGCCAGGGAGGCGACCCTGGTGCCGTACACCAGCATGGCAGGCTCTTCAGTATCCAGGATATCCACCGCGGCCCTGATCTGCTCCTGGGAGAGCCCCGTTGTTTCTGTCACCAGGTTCATCGGGTAGTTAGCGGCTATATCCCTGACACTGTCAGAGGAGCTGCGGCCCCGCGAAAGGAGTTCCTGGATAATCCCGTTGATGAGGACCGATTCAGAGCCTTCTTTCAAGGGGAGGGAGAGGGTGGCAAAGGTGGCGATCCTGGTGGGCCGCGAGTCCACTACTATAAGCTGGCACCCGTTTTTGACCGCCCGCTTGACAAAGGTTCCTGCCACAGGATTTTCCTCTGTGATATCGGAGCCTATGAGGATTATCCGTTCGGCCTTTTCCAGTTCCCCGATGGTGCGGTTAAGACCTGAAGCGGCAAAGGGAGAGGCGATGTTGTTGGTCCCTATGCCTGCCCTGAAAAGTTTTTGCATGAGAAAGAGGGCCTCGTTGGTTGACTTTGCCGAACAGATACCGGCAACGGCATCGGGCCCATGGTGAACGGTGACCTCCTTTATCTTTTCGCCTATGAGATCAAGGGCCTCGTCCCAGGATGCCTCTCTCAGCTTCCCGTCCTCTCTGATCATGGGCACGGTCAGCCGGTCAGGGCTCTGCACAAAGTCGTAACCGAATCTTCCCTTGACGCAGAGCCGCCCCTGGTTGGGAAGGGCATCCTCCACCCCGGTTACCTTCATGATCCTGTCGTCCTTTATGTGCAGGTCAAGCTGGCAGCCAACACCGCAGTAGTGGCAGGTGGTCCGCACATGGCGGGCCTCCCACGGCCTTATCCTGTAGCGGCTCTTCCTTTCAACCAGGGCCGCCACCGGACATGCCTGGATGCATTCACCGCAGAAAACGCAGTCGGAGCGCTGAAGGTTATCATCCCCCATGGCCACTATCTTTGCCCTGGCCCCCCTGAAACCGTGGGTAATGGCGTTGTTTACCTGTATGCTGTTGCAGGCTTCCACACAGCGTCCGCAGAGAATGCACCTGGAAAAATCCCTCACGATCAGGGGACTCGCCATCTCCATGGGGTAGTCGGTCTGTGCCCTCAGAAAGCCGCTGGTATCCACCTGATACCTGTACGCGTATGCCTGAAGGTTGCAGGCGCTGTGGGCGGGGCAGAGTTCACTGACCTGATCGTAATCTTCCACGTCCCGTTGAAAGGAGGTCCAGTCCTGGGACCTGTTGGTGGCGATGGCGCAGTTGTGGTTTCCAGATTGAAGGAGGAGGGCGATTATTGTTTTTCTGGCCTCTATGACCTGGGGTGAATGGGTGCGAACGACCATTTTCGGGGCCGCAGGGGTAGCACAGGCGGGTAGGAGCGCCCGAGCCCCTTCCACCTCCACCACGCATACCCTGCATGCCCCTGTGGGACGGGTTCCCTTCAGATGGCAAAGGGTGGGGATGAAAATCCCAGCGCGTCTGGCAACCTGGAGTATTGTCTCGTCTGCTTCAAACTCTAATGTACGTCCGTCAATGCTAAGTGTGTTCTCAGCCATTTTTCCTCTCCGGGTTTTCAATTGAGACCCGTGAATTCCTCATCGTCATCTGGTTTTCTGTCATGGTTACAGGGCTTTCCGGATCAGATTATCGGCTTATTCGATGTCACCAAGAGCAGTCCCTTTTTCCCTGTTCTCAGGCCTGCTTCCTGTAACAGATCAGCCCGCACTGGAGGCACCGCTCAGATTCCCTGACGGCTGAGGCCTCGTCCAGACCGGGGAATTTCTCGGGGAAAATCCAGGCCGTCTTGCTGTTGCCCTCCACGTCTGTTGCGTCAGGAAGCTCCCGACCGGCGGGGTTGACGTCATGAACCTCCTCAACGTTCAGTATGGGGCCCGTCTCGCACACAAGGTTTTTCAGGGGAGTGACAGTGTTGTCTGTAAAGTACTGATGAATAGCCCTGGTAACCCTCCTTCCGGACAGGAGAGACTTCACCACTGCGGAAGAATCACTTATCCTGCCAGGCTCCGGGGGGCTGAACATACCGTCTCTGCTCTGGGGATAGGTCCTGAATGTTTCAACCGTGTGCCACCCTGTCCCTTCTGCCTGGGGTTCCGATGGGTCGTCGGACCTGACAAACAGGATCTCAGGGATACGCCCCTCCGAGATTATCAGGGTATCGGCCGTGAGGGTCTCCCTTTCAGGGGGTAGATCCTCGCCGTATCGGAAATCTTCAAGCACAATCCCTGTGAGACGCCTTAGGTTTCCCTGAAGACCGGTTACAACCGAGGAATGTCTTACAGATATTCCCTCTGCTGCCAGGGCCTTAAGATCCTGAAGTTCTACGGGGAGCTGGTCCAGTCTGCTGCCCGAGATAACCATGACCTCCTCGGCCCCAAGTTCTCTGCACCTGCGGGCAAGGTCGATGGCCTCGGCCCCGCTGTGGAGGATAACCACCCTCTGACCGGGATCCGGCCTTTCCCCCCTGGCAAGGGCGGAGACGAAGTCCAGCATGAGATAGAGGCCATCCACCGGAGAATCATGGTGCCCGGATTCGCCCTGGAGGATCTTTCTGCTGTCAAACCCACCCTTGGTGAGGATCACCGCGTCAAATCCCTCCTCAAACAGTGTGTCCAGGTGGAAATCCCTACCCATGACCATGTTGTTCCTGGCCTCCACTCCTATCTTCAGTATCCCCTCTATCTCATGATCCAGGACCTTACGGGGGAGCCTGTCTTCGGCAATCACGTATCTGAGTATGCCCCCCAACTGCGGTTTAGCCTCAAATATGGTGGGGTTGTACCCTAAGCGCGCAAGATAGTAGCCCACGGTGAGCCCCTCTGCGCCTCCCCCCACAACCGCAATCTTCCGGTCCGTCGCACGGGCCTTGTACGGGGCGATATGCTTTCTGCTCTCCATCTCGTAGTCTGCCACGAACCTCTTGAGGGGATTTATGGCAACCGCCTCATCCACCAGATTGCGCCGGCAGGCCAGTTCACACGGGGCCGGACAGATGTAGCCGCATATGAGGGGCAGGGGGCATTTCTCCTTTATGATGGCAAGGGCGGCCTCATAGTTGTGGTCACGTATCTCCTTGATGAATCCCGGTATGTTTATTCCCGTGGGGCAGCTTCTGTGACAGGGGGCCGTGCACTCGTCGGCCACATACTCGTTGATTATGCGGTCAGAGGTGGATGTGAGGGTTATGATATGTTTGGGGCATACCCGTTCACAGGTTCCGCACCCCGTACACAGTTCGGTGTCTACCACGGGAAGGTTGTCAGGACCCATGGAGAGTGCCCCGAAGGGACATGCCCTGACACAGGTTCCCAGGCCCAGGCAGCCGATGGTGCAGATCTTGGAGCCGCCGTCAAGGAGGACCGCGGCGGGGTTGTCGTATATGCCCTGATACGGGTATTTGATGTCCGCGTCCTGATACCCGTAGGTGCACCCTGGAGCGGCAATCTCCGGCTCCTTCAGGCTCAGGGCCTCACCCATAATCCCGGCTATTTCAGCCGCCACATCAGGCCCCCCTGCCACGCAGGATGAGGCCGAGGCCTTTCCCGCCACAATGGCCGCCGCGTTGGAACTGCACCCGGGCAATCCGCATCCACCACAGTTTGCCCCGGGCAGGGCATCTTCAACGGCCTCAATCTTGGGGTCGATATAGACGTAGAAGACCTTCGAGGCCAGGGCCAGGACCACACCTATGACTACCCCCAGTCCCCCCATTATCAAAAACCCGCTTACCATGCTGATCCTCCGGATCCGGTTTAGTCCCACCGAGGCGGGACCAAACGGTTGAGTCGTTCACCCATCTCCAATCAACAATCTTCAATCATCAATCCTTATACCATCCCCTTGAAGGCGAAAAAGGCCAAAGAGAGCATGCCAGCCGTCACGAGCCCGATGGATGTGTCCTGAAGGGGTCTGGGGACCCTCGCAAGGATTATCCTTTCACGGACCCCGGCAAAGAGGACCAGGGCCAGACCAAAGCCCACGGCATAGCTGAAGGATGACACCAGGGCCTGAAGGAAACTGTACTCCTCCATGATGTTGATCAGGCATACACCCATAACCGCGCAGTTGGTGGTTATCAGGGGGAGAAATATCCCCAGGCCCGCGTAGAGACCGGGGATGCTTTTTCTCAAAAACATCTCCACGAACTGGACAAGGGACGCGATCACCAGGATAAAGGAGAGGGTGCGCAGGTACTCGAGACCAAAGGCCTTGAGAAGGTATATGTCAACGACCCATGTGATGGCCCCGGCCATAACCAGCACGAATACCACGGCCATTGCCATGCCTACCGCGGTCTCCATCCTCTTGGAGACCCCCAGAAAGGGGCAGTTCCCAAGGTACTGCATTAGCAGGATGTTGTTCACAAAGATGCAGCTCACCACGAGCAGGATATAATCGGTCATCTGAAGTCTCCTATTTTCTCCCCATAATGTTCATCAAACAGAGCATAAGTCCCAGGCAGACAAAGGCCCCAGGCGCCTGTACCATGAAGGAAAAAGGTTCAAAAGAGGGTCCGAACACGGGGATGTTGTAAAAGGTCCCGTTCCCAAGGACCTCCCGCACTATGGCAAGGGCCGTAAGCGAAAGGGTAAATCCAACGCCGATGCCCAGACCGTCTGCAAGGGAGGCCACAACCCCGTTCTTGGCGGCAAAGGCCTCTGCCCGGCCGAGGACTATACAGTTGACGACTATGAGGGGGATAAATATACCCAACTTCAGGAAGAGCGGGTAGGCAAAGGCCTGCATAACCAGCTCCACAACGGTTACAAAGGTGGCGATGACCACGATAAAGCAGGCGATCCTGACCCTCTTGGGTATGACGTTCCTCAGCAGGGATATGAGGATGTTGGAACAGATCAGCACGAAGGTGGTAGCAACACCCATCCCGATGCCATTTTCCACGGTCTTGGTCACTGCCAGGGTGGGGCACAGCCCTAAGACAAGGCGAAAGGGGGGGATCTCGGCCCAAAGCCCTTTTGTAAATTCCTGAACAGCCGTTTTTGCCATAGCCTTATTCTCCTTAACCCTGTTTTTGCTTTATTTTTTCCAGTAGTTGAGGTTTCAGTCTCTTATATATCTCCCCTGCCTCCACAACCGCACCGCATACCCCGCGTGAGGATATGGTGGCCCCGCTCAGGGCGTCGATCTCGCCCCCGTCGGCCTTGACCTTAAAAGGATCCAGCAGGGACAGGCCTTTGAACTGGGCCGTGAACTCAGGGTCGGTCTTTGCCTTTGAACCCACGCCCGGGGTCTCGCTGTGGGTGGTGACCCCTACCCCCACTATCTCGTCGTTTTCCAGGTTCACCCCCACGATAACCCCCATGGCCCCTCCGAAACCCTTTCCAAAGGTCTCAAAGGCCACGGTGTTCCGTCTCCCGTCAAACTCCCCGATAAAGACCTGCATCTCCTTGTCCTTGTCAGCTATCTTGAGCCGGTCGCTGAGGGGATCGTTTGAACATCCTTCCATAATGCTCTTTATGGCGGGGCCTTTTACGAATTTGAGCTGCTGGTACTCTATCCTCTCCTTGGTGAAGTTCTGAATCGCGGCCAGAACACCCCCCGAAAGGCAACTGAACACGACAACCGCTATGAAGAGCTTTAACATTTCACGCATTCTTTATCCCCCTTCCCAGGGCCTTCGGCCTGATCTTGTCGATGAGCGGGCTCGCAACGTTCATCAGGAGAATGGCAAATACCGTCCCATCCACAAAGGACCCTATGTTCCGTATGAGGACCGTGAGAAAACCCGCGCAAGCCCCATATATGAGCATGGGGATGAAGTTCACAGGTGATGATGAGTCCTCGGTTGCAAGGAAAAAGGCCCCCATAAGGGTGTAGCCTGTGAGAAGATGAAAGAGCGGACCGGCATATTTTTCAGGGTCAGATACGTCAAACAGGAGGGCGGTGACAAAAACACCCGCCAGGAAAGAGACCGGTATCTCCCAGCGGATCGTATTGCGAAGGATCAGATAAACCCCGCCTGCGATCAGACCGAGGCCGAAGGTTGCCCCTATGGCCCCCGCGTACTGACCCATGAGGAGC
>Ga0136651_10002113_pt1 | contig 10904 bp, 10 predicted proteins | sample Mar14236cmmetaG_FD_94867 | JGI IMG/M metagenome (GOLD analysis project Ga0136651, IMG submission 94867) | Marine hydrothermal vent microbial communities from Guaymas Basin, Gulf of California to study Microbial Dark Matter (Phase II) - Marker... ...
AATTATCGAGGTTCTTAATTGTATGTATCGACAAATGTAGATGATTATGAATGTTTACTTGTAAATGTTGTGTGTTTAAATTATGAATGTTAGTATGATATGGAAAGAGATGGGAATTGTCTTGTTAATGTGTGTGAGTGGTTATAGAATAAATATTTTGCATCATTTTTTTAAGTCACCTATTTTTTTATTTTTTGTAGTATATAAATTAATATAGTTATTTCTACGTTTTACATTTTACAATGTCACTTAATCAACTAGTCAACGATTTTATTTCCAACTATCAAGGAACTGTAGATATGAATGGATCATTCCGATCAATAGCAGAGAAAGCCTATAGACCAATAGCAAGAGTATTAGGTTTACAAGACTATCTCGACGAATTAATAAGAGAATATGAGGAGACATTAACTCTTATCGATAATGCAGGTGATACTATTGAGGATTACGAGAAACTAATGGAATTCCGAGAAATAGGTCATCAACTAGCATCTGAATGGATATACTCGGAAGATAGAATAAACGAATTAAAGATGTCTACTCTTCGAGAAGTACCAAAGAGATATTACGAAACAGTCGATCTATTAGAGAAAATGACAGGTTGTAAATTAGATAAGATGTCCTATATAACAAACATTAGCGAGTTAGCTATTAGAGACTTTATGAATATAAACTCTTTAGCTATCGTATTCGGTGAAGAGGCTCAAGAGATATCTCTCGACGACTATGTAAATGAACTTCTAGGAGGTAAATTCCCCTCTATCGCAAAGGAAATCGTAGGGGAAATGAAAGCACTCATCAAAATAGAAAATATGTAGACAGTCGAGGACAATCTCTCAAACAGTGTATATCTACACTAATCAAAGAGATATATTTTTTTTGCCTAAGTTACTGTCGATTCCTATTATCTATCTTTCTCGTCTATTCGTATTAATAACGTTTTGTCTGGCTATAAAATAAAGTAATTAATATTGAGAGTCAAATATTTATATTTTTATTTAGTATTAAATTAATACCAAAAAATGCGTTACTACACCCACTTATATTTATCCCCACGACATAAGTTAAAAGACGACTTAGCCTACGATTACCTTAGATTATATCTCCTCTCATCTCCTCATTTACGATCTTTCACTTCTGGTTTCTGTACTCAACAAGAAGCGATCGACAAGACGAGAGAGAGATATAACGAATTGTTTGAAGAGGCTTCCGATAGATACTTAATTGATGAAGAGACAGAGCAAGAACTAGAAAAGATAATATCTAACTCGGTACTAATGAATGAATGTCCAATAGAAGACAAGTTCGTAGTGCGAAAGGAATATCTCTATAACGACAAATCAATAACTAGATATTATGTATTTGACTCTTACAAAGAATTCGAGAGGTACTACAATCGCCTCAGTGAAGATAACAAGACCTTTCACGAGATATTAATTCCTAATCGTCCACGTAAAGTAGTGTTCGATATAGATGGAGACCAAGACAATCTCGCTAAGGTTTCTAAGTTAATAGAAAAGGAAGAGGGAATAACTCTAGTCGACGAAGGTATTGATTGTCCATTAAGACTTAGAATTTTCGAGACCATACTATCTACTATAAAGAAAGCATTTCACGACAAGTATGGTTATACTCTCGAAGATAAAGACATTATCATTTGCGATAGTAGTTCAGATAAGAAGTTCTCCCGCCATATCATAATAAAGAACTATCACTTCCTGAATACTCAACAAGCTAGCTTATTCTCTGCAACAGTAGCTAGTGTTAACTATGCAGGAGGTAAACCAGAGTTTGTTTGTTATGATAAGGGAGCAGGTAATAAGAAGTTTTGTGGAGTTAGGATGACTGATAGTCATAAACCTGAATCTCCCGAAAGAGTAAAGAAGATTATTACTGACCATTCATTCAGAGATACTATTCTCTCCTACATTGAGGAAGATAGTATTCTACTGAAACCAGAAGAAATAACGTTATATGCTGCTCATTCTTCCAGTATGCCAAAGGTAATAGAAGACGAAATAAAAACTCTTCTCGAGAAGCGTGTCGACATGAAAGCATTTTCGTTAAGATCGTCCTACGGAGGAATAATAACTTACGATAGAATATTACCGTCTAATTGTCCTATTTGTAATAGAGTACACGAATCAGATGGTATGTTTGTAACTCTATACGGAAATAAGGTTTATCTTAACTGTTTTGGTACTTCTCACGAAGCGCATGTTGGAGATATTAAAGAAACGTCTATAGAGATCGGAAAAGTTAATTGGCCAATACCAATGTTAACTGCCTTCGATTCTATACATGGTTATAATGAAAAGGTAGAAAAGATAATAGCTCCTGAGTTACCTAATGAAATGAAATACTCAGAAGAGAAGGTAAGAGAATATTCCTTCAACGATGGTGTAAATACATTACTAATAAGGTCGCCGATAGGAAGTGAGAAGACAAAAGCTCTATCTCGATATATAGATAAGGCAAAACCCGAAACCATAGTTATGATCAGTTGTAGAAGATCATTCACTGATGAAATAACTAGTCGAATGCCTTACCTATTCGATTATAGAGACATAGAAGGAAGTATTCAACTATACGAAGAACCCAAAGTAATAATTCAGTACGAATCACTTCATCGTTTAGGTTGTCAAGCTCCCGACTTATTAATATTAGATGAGTCAGAGTCTATCCTTAACCAGATGAGTAATCCAGTACTGAAAAAGAATAGTACTCTTAGACTTAACTTTGCCAAGTTCGAATTCCTATTAAGATATTCTAGGAAAGTAATAGCAATGGACGCAATGATGGGAGACAGGACAATTAACTTACTTACTAGAACTAGAACCAAGAAGAAAATACTCTCCCATAATAATACCTACAAACCAAAGGTAGATTCAAAGGTAACTATTGTAAGAAGTAAAGACCAACCTCACATGATAATAAGAGATTTATTCGGAGGTAGTAAGATTGTACTATGTTCGAATACCAAGAGATATGCCAAGAAGATAGAAGCATTAGTAAGAAAACACTTTCCCGATAAAAAAGTAAAGATTCACACTGGAGAAGACACTGCTGCAGAGAGAAGAGAACAGAAAGACGTTAATACTAACTGGGACGAATTAGATGTATTAATATATACGTCTACTATAACAGTTGGTTGTTCATTCGAAAAGAAATGGTATGATAGAGTCTACGCCTTCTTTACTAATAGAACAGTCGACGTACGCACTTCGATTCAAATGTTAGGTAGAGTAAGAGACCTATCTACGAAAGAATATATAATAGCATTCGACTCATCAGTAGTTCCTTCCGATGTTCCATGTTCTATAAAGGAATTAGAGAAGTTTATTGTTAATTATCATAAGTCGCTAGAAGCAGTAAGGAAATCTAGCTATCTAAGAATGTTAAAGAATTCTCTCGGAGATCAACTCGATGAAATATCTTATGAATATGACGAAAATGGTAAAATGGACATAATAGTAAGAAAGGATCTCTATTACTACGTCCATCTTTACAATACTCGAGAACGATTAGAAAGTAGAAATATATACGTCAAGTTAATGATTTCGTATTTCATATATCAAGGATACGAGATCGACGTAGTATTCGAACCAGTAAAAGACGACCTCATCGACACTATTTCTAAAGAGGCATTCGAATTACAAATAAAAGAGATAATGAAACCTGAACCAAGCGAAGATAATATTATATTAACACATGTATCCGAAACACTTAAAGGTATAGAAAGCGACATGAAAGAAATTACTAGAGAGATAAGAGAGAAGGAAGCAGATGAAATAGCAAGTGCCAAAGACTTAACCGACGAAGAATATAAACGACTCAAAGAGAAACAGAGATTGACCAAAGAAGAATCTCTCTCGATCGAAAAGAAGAAGTTAGCTAAACATTATCATATAGACTTATCGAAAATAACAAGTGACTTCGTATTAGAATATGGAGATGAAAATACTAAAAGACAATACAAGAGACTTAACAAACTTACGAATTGTAACACTGTGGAGGAATCGCTAGAATATGTTGGTATATTAACAGCTGCTACAGGAACACGAGATGAATCAATTATAAAGTTAAATACTAGTAAAGAATATCTCCGAGACAAGATGATAGTAGACTTAATGAAAGTCATTGGTATATTTAAAGACAACATGTGTAACTTTGAAGACTTACCATCGATGAGTCGAGAAGAGTTAGATAGTAGACTTGCAGAGAACTTACCTGACTATGTAAATAAATATAGTAAAGATATAAGAATATGTTTCCATAAAAGAGCGTCGAGACTTAAGAATCCTCACGAATGGACAAGTCGCAAGTCACTCATGTTTGTTAACTCTATATTAGGTCCATCTCTTGGAATTAGAATAAAGGCATTAGATAAATCGAGAATAAGTTACCAGGCTAAACTTCACGAGAAGTTTACCTGGGATGGAAAAAAATATCGCCCCCAACTCTCCTTGTTAGGCCAGTCAGAAGACGGATAAGACCTACTCATAGACAATGTGCGAATGTTAAGGAGAAAAAGAATTTCATCAAACGAAATAATAAGTAAATATATATTCTCGGGAAAGGCAATTTATTATTTTTTCATAAATGTCTAAACGTAAACCTATTAAAAAGAAAGTTGTCAATAAGAAAGTTGTCAATAAGCCTTCGATTAAAAAGCCCAAGCAAGGCCATTCCAAGATACAATCATTACTATTTAGTCGTCCTACATTCACTAAACCGAAAGCCACTAGATGGGCTAAGGAACAAGGTTTCAGAGTATACAAGATAGATACTACCGACTCGTATCATCGATTACGTCAGTTCAATCCTAACAAGAATGCAAAAAAGAGAACTATTACATTAACACCAGGAGTAAAGGCAATAGTCGAATTTAAATAACTATTCTTCTACTTCGCTGGTTTCTTTTTCGTTAGCTAATTCATTTATCTTCTTGTAGAATCCTTTCAATTTGTACATTGTCATTTTGATGCCTTCTCTCCGAAGTTCATCGATAATCTCTCTATCTGTTTTATCTTTTTCTACTAGATCTATTATTTTATCAATGATCTCTTCGTCTTCGTAATCATGCCTTTCCATTCTATAACCACATATAGTACTAACTGTCTTTGCAGATATTTGATATTTTTTAGCTATAACAGTTACCTTCTCTCCTCTTTTCCACAACTCTCTTACTTCGTCAGAGTTGAACGGAAGGAGATATTCTTTCGTAACAGTAAGTTTGTTTCCCTCGTAAGTAGAGTGAGTGACTAACAGTTTATTTCGTTTTTTCCGTTTAGTACCCGTTGAATTACTCATTTATGAAAAAATAAAAAACTTGAAAATTCTCTATTTGATTAATAACGACATTGTCCAATCACTATTTATCTTCCATAACTTACCAGTCTCGGGATCTATTAATTGATAGTCGAAACTGTCGATAACAGTATTATCTTTTATCTTAATAGGATTATTGTACATGGATCCTTTTTGGAAATCTACTATGTCGTAAGAGTCACCAATCATTGGTATCGAAAAGTTGCCTATTGTTCCTCCTTTCGAAGTAGAGACATTATTAGTAGATGTCACATTTCTAAAATTCACAATCATTACTGACGGAGGGTTAAGTCTCAACTTATTATCTGCTGTATGAGTAGTTGCATAAGACGTAAGAGTAGAAAACCCTATTCTCGCTGGACAATTAGGTCCATCTATTCGGAAAGTACCAGCTGCAGTATTATATATTCTTATTTTATTCAAATATCCTATTACTTCAACCTTATATATATAATTAGGACTTCCATTTGGTGAATTGCTATTAAGTTCTGTTTCTAAGAAGTCGGCCATTTGTTGCGCAGTAAACGATCCTGTAATCGTAAAGGTAGTACTGCCACCTCCAGCTGACTCTTCGAAAGTAAATGTATCACTCTCGAACAAGTCTGCATCATTTGGAAAAGCTGCATATTGTAAAGATATCTCTTTACATCCGCTAATACTATTTCTTAATCTAATAGTTCCATTGTAGTAACTTCCACTTTCTCGAGTAGCAGAAGTAAGTACTAGTTCGTATGGTTCTTTGTTGCAAATATATGACATTTCCTTTTATGGATATTAAAATTAACAGAATTAGATATTACAAATAATAGCTCGCTAATTCGTAAATGGCACTAAGGATAAATATATAGAATAGATACTTAGTGGCCATAGTTATCTTGAGTAGCGTTACATAATTCTCGATTAAAAATGAGCAATCCTTTTCAAACGCGTGTAGACAAAGATAATTCAACAACCAATAAGTAACGCCTAATATTATACAACTCAATAATAATATCATTTTAAAAAATAATAAAATATTAAAATGTCAGGAAGAAGTAAACATAGTGTGACGAACGCCTCTTTGCACATAGATAAGATTGGAGGTGTTAACAAATTTGATAAAGATCCTACTCTTTCCGAATATTCGGATTATAATCTCGTAAGTCAGAAAGCGATAGTGGATTATGTGGCGTCTACTGCTGCAGGAAAGGATGAATTTAAAGAACTTAATGATACGCCTAGTTCTTACACTACGGCCAATGTTATATATACGTCGAATAGTACTCCTGATCAAGTAATAGAATCTGGTGCAACTCTTACTGTTCCAACAGCTAATAGTTTTACTATTTCAAGAGGTACTAGTACTTTGACGGTAAGTAATAGTTCGACTATAGATCAAGATCTCTCGACTACGTCAAGTCCTACTTTCAACAATGTGAACATTACGAATAAGTTAACGGTTGGTGGATTAATGGATCCTACTGGATTACAATTAACTCCTACTACTGCCAATCCAGGAGATGCAAATACATTCTGGGTAGATAGTTTAGATAGTAACAAGATGAAGAAAGCAGCTAATACAGTTATATTAGGTCCTACTTCATCGGTAGATAATACATTACCTCGATTCGATTCTTCAGGAGGTAACTTATTGCAAACAACTAATATTTCAGTAGATGACTCAGATAATATAAGTGGAATTAATAATATCGATGCAGATGGTGAGACGTTTAGGTTTGGTAATTATACTACTACAACCGATGCACTCTTTCACATTCAAAGTAAACAACAAGTAGATTTATTCGTCGAGGCAGATACAGATAACGTAACTGAAACAGAGAACCCTCGACTTATTCTATCGCAAGATGGAGGAGACGTTGTTGCTAGAATAGGATTAAATGGAGACAACATGTTAGTATTTGGTACATCATCTGTTTCAACTATACTTGTAAACGAAAGAATGCGATTTTATTGTGGTCGTAACGAACATACTAACAATGGAACAGGTAACTTGCCTACTAACTTTATCGATAATACTTTACAATTAGAGATTTATGGTCCTACTACTGGTACGCAGTTTGTTCAAATACATACTGCATTGAAACTATCTACAGGTTCTATAGTTAATGAATTTAGTACCGATAATACGTTATCAGGTAATTCGGATAGTGTTATTCCTACTGAAAAAGCAATAAAGACTTATGTAGATAGATATGTAGCATTAGATTATTCTAAAGTGATTTATGTTAATAAACATTCTTTGGCAAGTGACGCGAATGATGGATTATCTCCTGCTTACGCTAAATTAACTATTCAAGGAGCAATAGATGCGGCTACTTCTGGAGATGTAGTTTTCGTAATTGGCGGAGATACTTATTCTGAGACGTTAACAGGAAAAAGTGGAGTGCATATTTATGCTCCAATGGCATTATTAAATGGATCAGGACATACTATTGTTGGAGGGAATATCTGGATTTTTAATAGAATATCGACTAATTCATCGGGTGCTTTAGTTACTTATAATGACGCAGGAAATTGGTGTGATATACGAGTAAATTCCTTATTAATGGGAAGTACTACAGGATTTAATGTAGTTGCTGGTCATTTACACTTAGAAGCAGATAATTGTGCTGTTTATTTAGGAGCAACTCTTGTAACTCATTCTTCTACCGATCATACTCGTGTAGATATTAATAATGTATTTCTTTCTAATACGTCTTATTTAGTTAAATCATCTAATACAGGTTGTTGTTGCTTTCAATCGACAGCTATTGAAGATACAGATAATACTTGTATACTTGCCTATAGTAGTGGAACAGGAATTCGTATGATAACAATTCAGGCAGCTGGACTAAGTGCTAATACTTTATCTAACATTACTGCAAACACTATTTTAAATGTAAATGTCGGAATTATAGGAGGAGCTCTAAATGAAGTAGGAGCAGGTTCTTCAACGATAATAAGTAATTCTTCTATCGATGCTGTACCAATAGGTGTGAATAGACAGAGTACTGGAAATTTTACAAGTCTTACAATGACGAACACAGTTAATAAATTCTCTACTGACGGCACGTTATCTAGTAATTCGGATAGTAATGTTCCTACTGAAAAGGCAGTAAAGACTTATGTAGATTCAGCTGTTGGAACAAGTGCAACTAATGGTTCATTCAGTGTTACATTCCAAGGTCCTATTGCTAATCAAGCCGCCACTATCTATTACTCGATTTACAATAAGAAATGTACTTTATCAATTCCTACAGTAAGTGGATTGTCGGTTGCAAGTAGTGCATTTTCGTTAACAAGTCCAATGTCTTCTACTTATCGACCTCGACAAGATAATTGGTATGTTATTTACGTTATTGACGATAATACTAAACAGTATGGATTAATGAAAGTACTTACTACTGGACAAATACAAGTATATCCCGATGCTACGGCTACTGGTAATTGGGGAGGAACTGGTGGAGTTACTGGTTTCTATAGTTTGAGTGTAACTTACATACTACCTTAAATTTATACTAATTTCCCCAATCGTTAAATTTTTAAATTATTTTTTCCCATAAATAACAACAAATAAATTACGCAATGAGTCACTTTAACAAACCATACTCAGCTGAATACATCTGCGAACTATCTGATGAACTATCTTCGTTAGAAAGTAGACTAGTTAACATGTTGGAATCGGTACGAAAGGCAATATCACAATTAGACAATATGAAAATACTTGATAGAGAAGACGATCCATTCGAAGACGAGGAATCGTCTAGTAATGAAGAGAAGAAAAGAGGTAAGTATCGACATAGAACATTAACTCAATGTAAATATATATTCCCGAGAGGACGAAACGCAGGTAAACGATGTGAACGACACACTAAAGGAGATTATTGTTCTCGACATGATCCAGATTACCTGAAGAGCAATAGCAAGAAGGCATTATCCCTCTATTACAAGAACAAAGCAAATGAAAAAAAGAGATTGAAGTAATTCTATATAATTTCTAAATTTATCGATAGACAAGTTTTTATTTTTTCATAAATTAATACGATATGGCAAATAACGATAATGAATTACAGGTAGTAATGAAGTTCTTCTCTTCGTTACCTGCATTACAAGAAAAAATGAAAAATGTAGAACAAGACATTAAGAAGTTAGACATAATAGAAATGTTTAACGACTTACGCGCTAAAGTAAACGCAGTGGAAGCCAACTATAAACACATTACTGACGATATCTATGTATCTTTGAAAGTCAAAAGCAATGATATTGAAAAACTCAAGAAGTCGATAGCAGATCTCGACAAGTCTATTACCGACAATGTAAACGAGATAATGGGTGTAATTAAAAAGAATGCCGATCTCTATACGAACATAATAGGTGGAACGGAAGAGGAATTCAAAGAGAAGATAGAAGAGAATATTAAAGGTGGTTGTCAACACTTAATATCTTACTATCATAACGACACTCGAGTACTAAAGGAACGTATCGAGAGAATGCGAAAGGCTCTCTATGTGATATACAAGATAGTAGAACCTGAGTCAGGAGTGGTTAACACTGATATTATAGAAGATGCTCTCTTCGGCACTATTAAAGGTAAAACTGTAGAAGAGACAATCGACGTCGCTTACGATAAGATTAAGAAAGGTAAGAAGAAAAAGAAAAAGTCTAAACATAGTTACGAATCTGAATTACTAGACGTGTTAAAGACAGCATATGTCGACTTAGAGTCTAGAGTATCCAAGTTGGAAGATAATCTCGATAAACAGTAGAGACATCGATAATTGCAAATAATTTATTTTTTCAAATCAGTAAATAATACGATGGGATGTACAAATTCAAAAGCATATAACGTCAATATTACCGTGTTGGTGATATCGGTAATAACGATTATAGCTGGAGTAATATTAATATGTTTTACTGACGAAACAGTTATTGGCCAATGGGCACTTAGTATGGGTATTACTGGTGGTTTAGTTGGTACTGTGCAAAAGAAACCAGTTGCTGACTTACCTCCCGAAGTTACTAATGCAATGAATACTTGGATGGCGACTCAAACTCCTTTTGTTCCACCTTCCGTAGTAGATATATCCAAGTTAATAAAGGATAAGAAGAAAAAGAAGAAACAACCTCAATCGATAAAGTTAAAGACTATTACGGTCGATCCAAACGAAGATAATAGTGACGTAGTAGACGTCTAGTAGACGAAAAAAATAATTGTCGAGTATATTTTTTACTTGTAATAATCTACATAAAGAATGTATAGATACCACTTTACGAGATAGTCGACTGAATATGCAAATGGATTACATATATATTTCTTTAATGTGTGATCTGCATCTACTGCCTTTCTCATATCTATTCCTAGACATAACCATTCATTCATAATAGATATTATCGATCTCTTAATCGTGTTAATGTATTTCGAGATTGTCCTAGCATCGTTAAGACATTTATCAAACTCCTTCTCTAACTTTGTTAATGGTTTATCTTTTTTGGTTTCTAATACTTTCGATATGTTGGCAAGTAGTTTCTTGGATACTTTCTTATCTTTAATATTCTTTGCAAGTATATTAATTCGTTTCAAGTCGTCACCATAT
>Ga0136651_10002115_pt1 | contig 10903 bp, 9 predicted proteins | sample Mar14236cmmetaG_FD_94867 | JGI IMG/M metagenome (GOLD analysis project Ga0136651, IMG submission 94867) | Marine hydrothermal vent microbial communities from Guaymas Basin, Gulf of California to study Microbial Dark Matter (Phase II) - Marker... ...
ACATGATACCGTTTCACTTTTGACTTCAAACTTGACTTTGACGGTTTCTTAGCTTTCACCATGGTCCTCCAATACTTAATGTTCCTTATACATCCAGGATCAGGCGCCAAAATGTATCCATAATATGAAAGTGCTCTTGCTCTACATCCGCCGCATATGTATCTATATGGACATTTACCGCAATTGGCTTGGAGAATATCTTTACTTCTAAATGCTTTTAATATGGGAGTATTCTCCCAAATCTCGCTGAAACTTTTCTCCCTAATGTTTCCGAGGGGAAGTTGAGGGATGAAAACGCAGGGGGTTATGGTTCCATCTGGTTGAAGAGCACAATAAATTCTTCCAGCACCGCATCCACCTATAAAATTAGCTAGATCGCTAAGTCCACTTATAGAGGGGCCGGCATAGAAGTGGGTTGGACTCATCATGGTTCCTCCAGATTTTTCGAGAACAACTCTGGCATATTGTGGGGCTGTGGATAAAATTTCTATGTCTCCAACCTTCAACTCTTCATAAAGCATGCTTAGAAAAGCTTCCCTCTCGGTAGGTGTAAGATCCATTTCAACTATTTTTTCACCTCGCCCTACTGGGATAAAGTTGAAGAAAATCAATCTTGAAACACCCAGTCTCCTCGCCAACCCTATAATTTTCTTGGCTTCAAGATAATTGTATTTTGTAACTGTAGTCGCTATTCCTGTAAATAGTCCTCTCTTCACACAGTTTCTTATGCCTCTTACAGCGCTTTTCCAAGATCCCTTAACACCTCTAAACATATCATGTTTTTCAGGATCCGCAGAATCTATGCTTATCTCCACATAGTTTACACCTTTAGTTTTAAGCTTTTCAGCTACTCTTTCGGTGATCAATGTTCCATTGGTTGCTACAGCCACATAGAAGTTTTTTCTTACAGCCCTTTCAACTACAGGCCAGAAATCTTGATGTATAAGTGGTTCTCCTCCGGAGAAAGCTATAGCGGCAACTCCCGCCTCCTCTAATTGATCTAGTACTTTAAATTTTTCCTCTAATGAAAGCTCATTTGGAAGGGGTTTTTCAGCTCTTTGATAACAATGTTTACATTTCAAATTACATGCATTTGTGAAATTCCACACTACTAAAAATGGAGCGTCAAGCATTTGCGGGGTGGTGATTCCATATTTTCCTATACTTCTCAAGATAGTTTCTATTCCTCTTCTTACACCTCGCTCCTTAAAGAACTTTCTAGTTGATTCAGATTTAACATCCAATATGTGAGCACTAAAATCGATTATGAAGGATAATAGGAGAGAGGAGAGATATGGGGTGAATTTTCTTGGAGCCTCTTCACCGGAATATATTGAGAGAGCATGATAGAGGAGGGATTTATCCTCAACTTTCTTGTTTGACAAGTATTTTACAGTGGCTCTAACTATGGGATTGCCGAATACTCTTTTTATAAATTTGACTGTTTCGAGAACCATGTAGGTCACCTTCAATCAATGCTAAAAATGAAGTTTAATATAAAGTTTTATCTATAATATTATAGGAAAAATTAAATCATCAACACTATTAAAAATGAAGTTAAATTTTATAAGTTAAAAAATAAAATTTATTTTCGTGTATAAACGATTTCTCCGTTAATTATCACCATCTCCACCTTTGTCATAATGTTTAGAGGATCACCGCTTAAAATCCTAATATCAGCATCTTTACCTTTCTCAATGCTTCCAACTCTGTCTGCAACACCAAGTATTTCAGCAGGATTTATAGTTATAGCTTTCAAGGCCTCTTCATATGGAAGTCCATGCTTAGCGGCTAGAGCTGCACATATAGGTAGGAATGCGATTGTCTGACCTACAGCATCCGTTTGAATGGCAAGTTTCACTCCTGCTTTCCAGAGGATTCTTGGAGTATCAAAGTTGAGCTCTCTCATCTCCCATTTACCTCTACCTAGAAGGCTTGGCCCCCAAACTGCTGGAACACCTTTAGAGGCAATCCAATGGGCTATTCTATGTCCTTCAGTAGCATGCTCCCATGAAAGTTTAACTCCGAATTCTTCAGCAATTCTGATAGCTGTGGCTATGTCATCAGCCCTATGGGCATGGGCTCTAAATGGAATTTCACCTCGCAGAACCCGCTCTAAAGCTTCCAACTTTAAATCTACATCAGGCATCTTGCTGGGATCATCTTTTGCACGCTCCTTCTTCTTCATATAATTTTTCGTTTTTTGAAGCCATTCTCTCAGGAGAGCTGCAACACCCATACGTGTGCTCGGCATCCGTTTACGTTCAACACCATAGACTCTTCTAGGATTTTCGCCGAAGGCTATTTTCATACCTGAAGGTTCCTTTAAGATCATCTCATCTACAACAACTTTTGGAGCTGTTTTTAGAACGACTCCCATACCGCCAATAACATTGGCGCTGCCTGGCAGTATCTGAACGGTGGTGACTCCTGTTTCTAGGGCAGCTCTCAACCCTTTCTCATCAGCATTTGCTTTAATTGCATCGATAGCTCTGAGATGGGGAGTGATAGGATCTGTTGCCTCGTTGCCGTCACTTCCAAACCATCCTACAGTCTCCTCGAAAATGCCGATATGACAGTGAGCGTCGATTAAACCCGGCATAACTACTTTACCGTTTGCATCGATAACTTCAGCATCGTCAGGAATTTTCAGATCTACACCAACATCGATGATTTTACCTTTATCGATAAGCACTGTACCACGTTTAATAACGCCTCTTGTAATGGTTATGATCTTCCCATCTTTAATGGCCAACATAGAGGACACCTAAAAGAAATATGAAGATTGAATAACTTAAAGTTAACCGGTCAAGAAGATTTAATGTGGCGCCGAGGCCGGGATTTGAACCCGGGTCCCGGGCTCGACAGGCCCGGATGATAGACCGGACTACACCACCTCGGCAGCTACTGTTTCAAGTTTCATCGACTCTTCAGTCTTCCTAAAATATGCTATTTCGCTTGTAAAATTTTTGTCTAATTATATAAGGTTTTTCATGGGTGGCTGATTAAAATATAGATGAAAGGTTAACATGTGACGTGAATTATCGATGCTACTCGTCTCCCTTCTTTCAGAAAAGTGTTTAAAATCTTTATCGCTTCAGGCGTTTTAGCCTTGATAAATGATACGCCGTGATTCTCCATATACTTCACGGTTTCTTCAAGTATGGGTAACGCCCCATACTGTCCTGTACCTATTATGATGATCTCCGGATTTTCCTCTAACAGGGGAGCTATCTCCAACCATGAGAGTGGAGTGTGAATGCCTCTCTTAAAGGGTTTTGACAATTCCTTCCTCCTCTTGGAAATTTTTCCATCAACATGTATTACTATATCGTGACGATATTTTCTGCCATCCACTACAATATATCCGAAACCGGTCTCTTCAATTTTTAACATTGCCATTTCAACTCCACGAAGAATTAACACTATGAAAATTGGTACTGTAAGCTTGATTCCATTCTAAAAATATAAAAGTAGAGGTTAATTTGCTATAATTACCGTAGTTATTTCTCTGAGAGTCTGAAGATCATTCGCCTTCACCAATCTATCTGAAATAGTATATAAAACATTGCCAATATATATGGCTCTCTTAACAGCATATTGAGAATTGAAGCAACATCCACTCTTCATAATGTCCCCTCGATCCTTTAAATGTGTTATCCGACCTCTAAATGTGATTGCAGTTCCATTAATATTGAACACGTATAGTCCTTGCCATACATATTCTCCCTGAACATATGGCGGTACACCGCTCGGATATTTATTAGGATCTATCTTGGCGAGGAGGATTGGCATTGCCAATAGATTCTTCTCCTTACTGAACAGTAGGGCATGATGATCTCTAAGGATGGGGGAATCCGTTCCACGATCACCTATAATGTATTTTGCCAATAGTTTTGGATTTTCTGGATTTGACACATCAAATAGAGCTATTTTCACACCTTGATACCATGCAAAATCTCCTTTCTCAGCCTCTACAGTTTCTTTTCCTATTCCAATTATATGGGAATCGTCATATGGGTGTATATAGTCTGAGAAGCCTGGAATCTTGAGTCTGCCTAGAAGTTTCGGTTTTTCGGGGTTGCTGAGATCTATGACGAAAAGCGGGTCAACCTTTCTGAATGTTACAAGGTAACACCTCGCTCCCATAAATCTTGCAGCATATATTCTCTCTCCCGGAGCTAGATTTTCAATCTTTCCAACCATTTCGAGATTGCCATTTAAAATGTATATGTGGTTGCTGGATGTGGCTTCTGCTAATGATCTGGCTACGTGACCTGTAGTGGTTGCTATTCTAAAGAATCCTTTATACTCATCCATGGAGAATTGATTTAACACTCTTCCAGGAACTTTTCCCGAAGCTGCTGGATGGATCTCGTCGCCATGAATCCGTATTTTATGTATAACTGTAACTGTACCATTTTCACTCCAATTGGACATGGACACGTAAAGGTTTTCATATGACATGTAGATGCATGAAGCTGGCCCTGTAAGAATTGCTTTAAAATTGGGAAAACTATTTTCATCTGCAACATTTAAGGCCATCACTATGGTATACTGTGTAAATATATCGGAAATATTTGAGTAGTATATTTCGTTTGGGCGGATGGGTTGCAATGCATTGTCCACATAGATTTCAGGCGTAACCACCTTAAACTTTTCTCCGTCAGTTCTTAAAGGCAGGATGGCCGGTGTGGAAGCCACCAAATACAAATAGTTGTCGATCATTCTGGAGTTAATATACCAACCTTTCAATGATATATCTCTCCAAATCTTTGGATTAGCCTTATCTTGTACATCAAATATTTTTATATATGTTCTCCATTCAATGACGTTTTTATTCGAATTTGTTTCTCTTTGAAATAGTATGAAAAGAGTCTCCTGCCCTATAACTATTAACAGGTCACCATAAACATATAGGCCTATAACGGTTCCATTCAGAGTAAAAGTTGATTTAACATTTGCTTCCTCAGGGGGATAGGCTTTAACGATACATATTTCATTTCTTCCTCTAACAAAATATAGGTATTCTCCATCAGTTTTAACTATGTCGGCTTCACCTATCCCCTCTACTTGCACATTGGTCTTAGAGTAGCTGGGAACATTTAGATTGAATGTAGATTTCTCTGCAACCTGACAGGTTAATATGTCGAAGCCGCCTAAACCTAGTGGGAAAAAATATCTCGACGCCAATTCAATTTTGGAGAGAATGAAGCTTTCCAATTGATCCATAGATTTAAAGCTTTTAAGTGAAAGCTGAACAGGTTCTATGGAGTTTTCTATGAAAATGGATGAGAGAGTACTGTTCACTACGATGCCGATGAAGATCAAAGTTAAAAATATTAGACGCTTCAAGATATCACCAAGCTAAAATAATTATAGTTATGATATTATGCTATGCTTTAGAACATTAAGTTAAAAAATCTAGAACACCCATAATAATCGTAATTAATGTAGTTAAGTGAAGCTTAATGTAAGGATGGGAAAGAAGTGAAGGAGGAGGCTTCAATAGAAGCAGAGCTTAAGGGAAAAACTCTGCTCACATATCTCTACTTGTTGAGGAGAGGGGGAGGACCGGTGGGAGTTAGAGAGCTTCAGAGAGCATTAAAATTTTCAAGTCCAAGCATAGCAGCATACCATTTAGATAAACTCTTAAACCTTGGATTAGTAGAGAAAAATAGAAGCGGAGAATATTATCTGAAAAGGGAGATAAAAATAGGAATTCTAACATTATTCACGAGGATAGGAAGCATCATTATACCGAGATACCTCTTCTATTCAGTTCTATTCACCACCATGCTAATACTATACGTACTATTATATCCACAGGTCGGAACTATACATAACATTATAGCTTTAATTTTCATATCATTAGCAAGCGCTATTTTTTGGTATGAGACAATAAGATTATGGAGGAGAAAACCGTTCTAAAGAATAGAACTAAAATGTAGTTTACAGGATTATTTGTAGGGAAGGCAAGTTGAAGAGAACCATTATACTAGTGATATTAGGGATAATTCTAGGAGCAGCCATCATGATATCACCAGCTCCAATATATTATGCTAAGATTAAAAATCATCGAGGAGAATGTACGAATAAGACTGAAACTGCATTTTCACCGCAACGTAGAACAAATAATACGATAATAGATGCATTGAACAGTATAAAGGAGAGTTTTAAGTATACAACTGAAGCTATGAAAACGGAAGAAAAAACACCCATCGGAAGCTTAGAGATAGTTAAGCTTGCATTGATGATTTTAATAAGCATCATACTCTCACTAGCAATATACCTTAAAGTAAAAATTATGTGAAAAATGGAAACCTAAGTTTAAAGGAGAATTAAAAACCTAGAAGAGAGAACGATACGATGAGAGGGGCGAAAACCGAAGCCACCAAAGACATAACCGTTATAAGCGTATTTAATGAAGGGCCGGCAGTATCTTTGAAGGGATCCCCGACAGTGTCACCTACAACAGCTGACTTATGCGCCTCCGATCCAGGGCCTCCTAAATGTCCAGCCTCAATGTATTTTTTAGCGTTATCCCATGCTCCTCCAGAATTAGCCATAAGTATGGCGAGAATGAAGCCCGTTACTATGCTTCCGGCTAAAAGGCCGCCCAAAGCATCCTTTCCAAGAAACAAGCCAACCATTAATGGAACAATTATAGCTAAAATTCCGGGGGGCATAAGCTCCTTCAAAGCACCAATTGTGGCTATATCAACGCATCTAGCATAATCGGGTTTAACTTTTCCTTCAAGAATTCCAGGGTTCTCTCTGAACTGCCGTCTAACTTCTTCAATCATTCTGAAAGCATTCTTACAGACTCCTAGAATAGTTAAGGCTGAAAATAGAGGAGGCATCATCGCCCCGATAAATACTCCAGCTATGACAAATGGATTCATAAGATCTAGGGTTGAAAGATTAACTATCTCAGCGTAAGCGGAGAAGAGGGCTAAAACCGTTAGAGCTGCAGCACCTATTGCAAAACCTTTCGTAATGGCTTTGGCAGTGTTTCCAACAGCGTCGAGAACATCCGTTCGAGAGATTACTTCATCGCTGAGACCGGCCTGTTCAGCTATACCTTTAGCATTATCCACTATCGGACCATAAGCATCAGAGGAAACTATCATTCCAGTAATGGAAAGCATACCTAAAGCTGCGACGCCGATGCCAAATAAACCGCCAAAATGCCAGGCAAGAATAGTGGCAGCAGATATGCCTATTATCGGTGGAACAACGCTTAAGAGACCATATGAAAATCCTGAAAGAATATTTAAAGCTGAACCAGTCTTGGACATTTCAGCTATCTTAAGAACTGGAGTTTTATCAATGGCAGTGTAATAATCGGTGGTTAACCCTATAAGTACTCCTGCAACCAATCCTACAAGGTTAGAATAAAATATGTTAAGATCGAAATTGAGAGATATAGTGGCCATATAGGAGAATATTAAGAAGAGTCCTCCAGTTGTTAATGTGCCTAAATTTAAAGCGAAACCAGGATTCTCAACTTTAATTTCACGGACAATTAATGCGCCAATAATGGAGGCAATTATCCCTGCAGTTGCATAGGAGAGGGATAAAAATATTCCGGAAGAACCATAATATGCGTATCCTAAAACCATGGCAGCTATAACGCTGCCAACATAAGAATCGAACAGATCTGCCCCCATGCCTGCAACATCGCCGACATTATCCCCCACATTATCCGCTATAACAGCAGGATTTCTCGGATCATCTTCAGGAATCCCCATCTCCACTTTACCAACCAAATCAGCCGCAATATCCGCAGTTTTAGTGAAAATTCCGCCTCCAGCCTTAGCGAACAATGCAACAGCACTTGCACCGAAACTGAACCCTAAAATAACGTTTAAATCATGATAAATATAATATAAAACGCTTATACCTAGAAGAGCCATACCCACCACGGATAAACCCATAACAGCTCCACCTGAAAAAGCCACTTTAAAGGCTTGAACAATACTGGATTTAGCAGCATTGGCAGTTCTAGAATTAGCTCTCAGAGCTGCAGCCATTCCTAAAAACCCGGCCAAACCGGAACAGAAGGATCCAACAATATAGGTTAAACCAATATTGGGATCTAAGAAAACGGCGATTAGAAAAGCTACAGTTAAAACGAAAATGGCAAGCGTCTTATACTGCCTCTTCAAATAGGCGTCCGCACCCTCCTTAATGGCATCAGCTATCTCCCGCATTCTAGGTGAACCTTCATCTAATTTGGAAACGTAAAATTGCATGAAAAGTGCGGTTAATATTGAAAGAATTGAGCAAAGAATTGCGAAAAGCAGCAGATCCATAAGGCGAATACCCCCAAAATAAAATAGGAATAAAGATTATTAATTTAACCGCTTAGAGGGAATGGAGAACATTTTAACGTTAAGTTAACATTAATATTTTATCGGGCCCGTAGCTCAGCATGGATAGAGCGCTGGCCTTCGGAGCCAGAGAACGTGGGTTCGAATCCCACCGGGCCCGCCACAACATAATGTTCAAATTGGGAAAAAATTTAAACATAAAAGATGATTATTAGTTTAGAAGCCCGCCGTAGCTTAGTGGTAGAGCATCCGGCTGTAGCATCTGCACGCATGCTACAGGACGTATAGTCCGGGATGAGCATGCGTCAGCCGTGGAAACCGGAGGGTCGCCGGTTCAAATCCGGCCGGCGGGACCACTACAATCAATAATAAAGATTAAATCGGTTTATCATTCAATATAGATTGAGAGAGGCGGGGGTGGCCGAGTCAGGACAAAGGCGCGGGACTTAAGATCAAACCTGAAATGGGAGGGCTAGATAAGTTAAATCCCGTGGCGTAGGCCTGCGTGGGTTCGAATCCCACCCCCCGCACCAAGCATTTTCAGCTAAGACGTTAAACGGTAAATGTGACAAGTTAAGTGTTTCATGGCGAACCATCCATATAAGCAATAATTATAATTTCATATGTTTCGAAGGGAAAGAGGAGGATTATGAGGAGAGTTGTAAGGTGACGTTAAAAGGAAAATTTAATGCAGTAAAAGTTGATTTATATTTAAGAGTATGAAAATAATTTTATCAATATTGTTTGTTAAGAATAATTTGGTGTAGAATGCTCTCCCCTCCACTCCACTGCATCATAATGTTCATAGATTATGCTTCGCTCTCCATATATGCACTTCTCCTATAGCAATATCGATTTACAGCTGTACATGTATTCGGATTTATAGTTGGAGTGTTTATGCTTCTCATCGGTATTGCTCTGATAATTTTAGCCCATAGAGAGCTTCCAAAAGATCATAGAAAACCTGAGAAAATAGTTAGGCTTGCTACAAACGGCATATACTCAAAAATAAGACATCCAGTATTATGCAATGTTCATCTTATCCGTGATATTTGTACTGTTATGGTATATTGTAAGCGTATATGAAGAAAGAATTTTAATAGACAAGTTCGGTGAAGAATACCTCAATTATAAAGAAAAAGTTAAATGGAAATTTATTCCAAAAATCTTTTAACTTAAGGCTTTACATTGGTTGAAAGCATTTTAACCATTTATCTCAACTTAACGTAGGCTAATAGATCGATTATTGAAGCTTTGAAGATTAAGGATATTCCGGTTGTACAGGTTAGCCAGCAACCTTTACATGAAGCTATTGCAGCCTTAACTTGCTCATCCCCAACTTTAAGGATCTCGTCTAAAGGGGTTTCCAGGATGTTTCCGATCACTAAGTCTTCTCTCGGACTGCAAGCCGTAACCATTCCGTTTGGCTGAACCATAAAGTATAGTTTGGCGGCATGACATATCTTCTCAGCCCTATGAAGGAGGTAGTCTCCCATTCCAGTAATATATGAGACTGGTAGGGGAACTAGGGATTTCGACTTTTTCTTGAAGGCAAGTATTGATGAGATGAAGGTTCTTACATTCTCTTCTTTAAAATTGGAGGAAGGTGGATTTATGGGCTGTATTGTAAAGAAATCGACTTTTTCTTCCAGGCTTCTCCAAAGGGGAATTATGGAGTTCATATTTTCTCTAGAAACCACAGTGTTCACGCCTATCTTTACTCCATTTTTTCTCAACAGTTTTATGGCTTCAACTGCCTTTTCATATGCTCCTATAACACCTCTAAACTTATCATGTAATTTGGGGGGACCGTCAATTGAGATTATGATGTAATCGAAAACCTTTGCAAGTTTTTCAGCGACATGGGAATTTATCAAATATCCATTCGAATTCATGGAAACTATGCATCCATAATCTTTAGCTTCTAAAGCCAAATTGTATATGTCACGTCTCAGAAGTGGTTCTCCGCCGCTGAAGCTGATTGCAGGCACACCGAAATCACCGATTCTTTTAATGACCTTTAATGCGTCAGCTTCACTTAGCTCATTAATGCTTCTCTTCCAATTATTGCAGAAACTGCATTTAAAGTTGCATCGGAAAGTCACATTGTAGAAAGCGGTTAAAGGTTTATATTTGCCAAGCTTTGAAATTATAAATGTTTTAATTAGCCGTCGATATGTGGAAAAGTTCACGTTAAAATTTTTGTTAAAAAGTTAATTTAAAAATTATGTGAGATGAGAAATGAAATTATGTTTTCTCAAATTTTAAATTCAATTGCCTACGCTATGAAATTTATCATTCAGCAACACCTCAACCACTTTCCTTCTAGATTTAAAGCCAGAGACTATTCTAACGCTATCTCTAGAAACTTTGAAATATTTGGAAAGTTTGCGGATGAGTTCAAGATTCGCCTTCCCTCTTAAAGGTTTAGAAGTTAAACCTATAATTATCTCGTCTCCTTCAACTTTGATGAAGTTCTTTCCAAATACGACTTTAACGTGGAAGAGCATTTCATAGTATAAATTGGCCATGTTAAATTTTAAATTTATTTATGCTTCAACTCAAAT
>Ga0136651_10002118_pt1 | contig 10899 bp, 20 predicted proteins | sample Mar14236cmmetaG_FD_94867 | JGI IMG/M metagenome (GOLD analysis project Ga0136651, IMG submission 94867) | Marine hydrothermal vent microbial communities from Guaymas Basin, Gulf of California to study Microbial Dark Matter (Phase II) - Marker... ...
GAAAGCCAAAAAGCGAAACCTTAGAGGACTATGTCCGAGTAGTGTTACATGCTATCGTGAAGGGAAGATACTTAGGCACGGACTCCCTGGGAATAGTCACAAGTGACCTCAACAAGATTAGCTACTACAAAAGGCCCGTAGATCCTGCTATATGTCTAAGGGAAAACTTCGAGGACATTTATAGCGTTCTGACATACTATGGAGAGAACACAAAGCTCATAATGTTTCACGAGAGACTAGCAAGTAAGGGAACAATAGACTTAGAAAACACACAACCAATTATTAGAAACTCAGTAATACTAGCACATAACGGACACTTACACACATACGGGAACGGAAACAAAAGCGATACTGTGGAATTCACAGAAACACTAGAAAAACTAAAAATAGACAGTGCTAAGAAATTTATAGAAAATACGGACATATTGGACATAAGAGGCACGGCAAACTTTATCATATTCTTTAGAAAAGCTAAGGAAATACTCGCAATAAAGGACAAAGACCTAATATCATTCTATGACCCAAAGAACAGAGTAATAACAGTGTTCTCTGAAAAAAGAATGCTAGTAGACCCTAGAAAAGCCCTGTACACAAACATTACCAAAGTAAAGCGATACTTCGGAGTATTTAAGTTAGAACACTCAGAGAAAATAGAGCTACTCCCAGAAAAGACAGAAAGCACAGTTGACACGAAAGAACTAGCTGTGTGGAATATGGCATATGGTGACTATCTTATGATTAGAAAGAACAAAGTAAAAACGGGATACATAAAGAACTACACGTATAAGGGATACTATGACTATTACGGATACACTACGGGGTATAGCAAGTATTATCCTTGACCTTTTCTTAACTTTATTATTTTTTTCTCGCTATTTTTGTATGTCAAATGATAGCATACTTCATATTTGTAAAACTTGCAAAAAAGATATATACTTACAACACTATTATAGTATGTAGATGAATCCTCACATCCCAAGTGATGTGGGGAGGATAGCTGAGAGCTAAACGGCTCAATGAAGCAAAAGAGTAGGGAAAAAAGAGGTGAGGCCTATGAAAATGGAACAATTGGCCAGGGCTACTTATAGGTATGCAAAAAGGAAAAAGGTCAGAATAACTAGGATATACGGAGAATTTCCCTACTTTATGGCAGTAGATGACATAGAGGGCAACACACCAGAACTTGTGGCAATAAAACTGCTATCTAACAGCTCTAACTGGTGTACAAGTGAGAGCATACTAAACCCAAATGTCTTTGACTTTAACTTTTATACTTGGCACTGGAACTTAGTTTCCATAGAACTCATAAGGCTATACATTTATAAGAGAATACCAAAAATGGATGAAATGGAAGAAAAGGCCATAGAGATAGTCCAAAAGATCGCACAGAAAAAGCCCGTGTTTAGTTTTACGGAGAACATAAAGACAGAGACACTAGCAGGGCTCTTATGTGAGTACTTCGATAAGCTACTGAAACTTGCAAGAAAGAACATAAAATGTAAGGCGGTTAGAATGACACTTGATAGCATACTTAATAGCGAAAACGTGTTCAAGTACAAGAACGTAAAGTATGGCTATGGCCCGATAATCAACACAGCACAGTTCTTAGAGGACTACAAGAACCCTTTGGATATCTGAGCTTTCCCTTATTATTTTTTTTCTTCCCGTTTTTTGTATGACACACTGTGTCATACCTTTTTGTAAAACTTGCAAAAAAGATATATACTCGAAGCGCTATTACTAATAATGGATGAACCCTAACACCTTATGGTGTTAGGGGAATAGCTGAGGGCCTTATGCCCTATGAAGCACAAAGTATATAAAAGGAAAGGGAGGGATAGTTATGACAGACGTTATAAGTGTAGTTAAAAAAGTGAGAGAGGACATAGAAAAGAACGGCATAGACGAACAAAAAGTACTTGAGGCCATAGCTTCGATAGACACCAAAGGGGAAATAAGGAATATCGTCCTAGTTCTGTCCTGGGGAGGGCCTAACATAATAGCGACAATAGTCCCACCAGTAATAAAGATTGAAGGGTTCTGGGGAGGAAACTACTTTTTCGACATCATAGACAACAATAAGCTAGCAAACGAACTCTTTGACAAATTCGCTTCGTATTTCGAAGGAATAGAGGTAAAAGCCTCTCCCTCTAACTAATTTTTTAGAGGGGATGCATATGTTCGCGCAAGTACTACTAGACTTTGCTTCTATGATAGAAAAACAAAAGAGAGACAAAGAAATACCAATGCCAAAAATACCAACCGAAGACAGGACAAAAGAGATACTAGCAAAGATGATGACTGAGCCAACTTTCCATTTTCTAGATAGCGGGGACATATACGGGAGACACTGGGAACGACGACGCAAGGAAGGATTTGAGGACATAGAGAGGGTACACGTAGAAATCTTTGACGACGGGGACTGGTACGCCCTCATTGATACTTTCGCTTTCCTTTCAGAAATGCTTGAGTACGACCAAAAGCTCGACTATGAGTTCCATAAATTCGCTCATTTGCCAGAGTACAGAGAAGAACCCTGGCTTACAGTAATGAAGGAATTCGCTGAGAGGATAGGAAAAGAGTATGCCACTGTAAACACGTACAACTTTGAAAACTATCTTGACCAAGTGATCCAATACGTGCACATAGCACCAAAGCCAGAGTACGTCCATAAAGACCTGCTAAAAGATGGCTTTAACCCAGAGGACTTTAACGGACTATATGACTATGACGAATGCTATGGCGCTATAGTAATCTTACAGACTCATAACGGATGTGATGTAAGAGGAGGATACTCAACTCCTCACGTCTTTAGGCTAAAGTACGGTTATTTCACGTTCATAGATGCAATGGAGAACATTGACTTCTGGTGTCCCAAAAAGGGATGCTACTATCACTTATCTATCGGGATAGGCAGAGATCCCATAGAAAACGGGGACGAAATAGACTGGGAAGACATATCGCTAATAGTGGACACGAAAAACAAAGTACTGAGATGCCCTAAGTGTAAGAGTCCTCTGGAAGCGGACTTTCCCGTCTTTTTCTAATCTTTTTTTTTTTATTTTTTATTTTTTAGGTGTTTCCTATGATACTCTTAATAGTACGGGACGTATACTACAAGGAAAGCTATGAAAGACATGGAATCTTTGTACCGTCAGTTATAACGACAGAAATCCTTTACTCAGAAAGCAAAGTATACAAGATAAAGGTATACAAAGTATACGGCAAGATATCATGTAAAGCAAAGGTCTTCTACTTCTCTAAAGGGCCATTCTCAGTAAGGGTAAAGAGCATAGGAAACACGGTATCAGAACTAACATGGGAATACGTAGACATCATAGACAGAAAGAGGGACTTCGTCTTATCTGGAAGCATAAAGGACGAAATCACTCAGAAACTTTTCATAGAGATCATAAAAACACTCCCAAAAGAATGGATAGAGCTAACAGGATATGGTAAGAAATGCTTAAAGTTTTTAGGGTTGGGAGGGATGTAGTATGGTAGAAAACGTTAAGGAATTTGCAACAAAGTTGTTTGAGGAATTTTCTAACTTAGGGATGACAGTGCTGGAAGAACTAGAGCCAGCAATATACAAAGTAGTAATAGACCCCATAGAGGGAAACCCCTGGGAACTACTCATTATAGAGGGCTACTCAGACTCAGTACACCTGTTATACTATAGCGAAGGATGGGTATACATGGGAGAATACAAGCTAAGTAAGGACGGAGTTAAGACCGCTATAGATGACCTAAAGAGGGAGTATATAGAGGTGGTGTGATATGGAGATAAGAGAAGTGTCTATAGACATGCTCGAAGGAAAGAGCTACAGGATAGTGATATTCCCAAGATACATAGAGATAGTAGACCTAGAGAGCGGTAAAGTAGTAAAGATATGGCACGTCAGAGAGTTCATAGAGCTTATGAAAAGGGTAATTAAAAAGATGGAGGGGTCAGAATGAGGCTAGTCCTGGCATCTACGTTCTCCCCAAACATGCTAGGACTGTCAGAGGGAGAAGAAAGGGCAGTATTCATAAAGAGGATAAGCCTAGAGACCGCGAGGGACATCGTAAAAAAGGCAACTGACAGGTACAGCATAGTAGGACACGAGAGCACAGCAAGACTAATGAGCGAAATGCTGGGAGTAAATGTCCCTGCTAACAGGGTACAATACCTAATAAAGGACTATGACACAGTACTAGTAGTAACACTAGCGTTTAGGCCACCAGAGGGAAAAGTGTACACATATAACGAACTAAGACAGCTATACAAGGAAGGAAAAATAGCAATATACATAGTGGACGCCCTCTAACTCCCCTTTATATATTTTTTGACCCCGTTCTCTGCCACATCTAGTATAGACACCCTAGGGGTATCAAGGGTCATGAGGCCTTCCAAGAGGTGGTATATATGTTTATCGTTATAGAGCCTGAGGAATGTAAGCTTACAAGACTGAGTCCCATCCCTGTTATAGAGTGGATGGGAATCCCCATAAGGCTCTCGCCATACTCTATCAGAAAGACAGCACACATGCGCATAACAGAGAACATACTTGAAAACCTCTCAAACAAAGGGTGGAAACTACTCGTAACAAGGAGCAAGGTATCAGAACTTGTCAAGTACAACGTAGACACAAACGACATATACACATCACTCATAAGGTATGACATACCGAAGATATATAACAGGACAATATCCATACGGGCAAAGGAGGGCATACGCATATTCTACAGGTTCTTCCCAAACACAATACTAACAGGGGTAGAAATCAGGACACTAAAGACACCAATGGTCTACTCAGTAAAGAGCATTAAAGCATACGAGACCATGAAAGTAGACTACAACAAGATAACAGACACAGCCTACAACATAGCAACTAAGATAAAGGAGTTCCTAGACAACTACGGAGAATACCCAGCTGGGAAGAGACTATATGACAAGATACTAACAGTCTTTAGAGGGGCCACAAGGGACTACTTCATAAGATACGTAGACAGAGAAGAAAAGAGGAACATAACAAAACTCCTAGAGGACGTAGCATGGTTCTGTAGTGTATTCCTAAGGCTAAGGTCAATCTACAGCATAGAGACAAAGGTCATAAGCAGGGTGATCAGGTATGTGGAAAGTTACTATAGTTAGAGAAGACGGGACTAGGATATCAACAATAGTAAAATCACTGACATCACTCAACATACCCAACAACACAGCCCAGATAATAGCAGAGAAGATATACTCAGAGGAAATACCAGAAGACAGAGTACCAAAAAGACTACTAAAGGTAGCAGAAAACCTGTCAATACTCTTAGAGGACAACCCCATAGCATGCCTCCCACTAGCATCAGCACTACTATATGAGTACCACATGGGAAGGAGAAAACTAAACCTAAAAGTACTGAGAGCAATAGCTCCATACGACATGATAACAAAGGCAATAGAAAAAGAACTCATATCAAAGACAAGCAGGGGAGGAATCATGACACCAAAGCTCGTAAAAATACTAGAGGGTGTTGACTATGTGGTTCAGGATTAACGGGTACTTGATAGACATACCCGACGTCATTATTAAGTTATACAACAGGAAAAGACACAGGTACTTAACACTCGCAGTAAGCATCATAGGGACAAAGGTAACCGTATCCCGAGCAGTCTTCTCAGACTGTGATGTCATCCTACTCCCAATAAGGGGAAAGGAGAGAATAATAACACTCGAAATAAATGACGAGCATATAGTTGAAAGGATATACAAGGAGGTGATAAAGTATGATATCTGGAAAGAAGTTAGTAATCCTTAAGAACGGGATAGCAATACTATACGAGTCCGACGAGCTAAAAGGAGAACTAAGAGTACTCAAAGACGCCCTAGTAGTCCTAAACGGGAGCACAATAAGGCTAGAAGAGCTAGTAGTAAAGGAGTTCGAGATAGCAGGCTGGGGAAAGAACCCCGCACTCTTTCTCCCCTAATCCTTATTTTTTTAGCAGACACACAGACCGAAAAATATATATGATTTGCCTGACAAAGCTTGTCATGGACAGTTTGAGGCCTTCCTTTATAAACCCTTTATAAATCTGTCCATAGCATGGACAAAAACTGTCCACCTGGTGGACACTTTACAAAAAGGGGTTAAAATGCCTCCAAAGGCAAAAAGAAGCCAAAACAACCCCACTCTTTTGTATAATTTGCAACTGTCCATTTTCGAAAAATATATATACTTTTCGAAAAGACACACAGACAAAAAAGCACAGAAAAGGAGAAACAGCCTACTCAAAGACAGGGTCAAAAGCATCACAGGAATCAAAGGGACTTGTCTTACATTCACCCCACTTCTTACAGTTGGCACACATCTTAGCGAAAGGATTGAGAACTATGTAACTCCTCCTCTTGTAGCTTATAGTCCTGATGTATTCAGCGTCTAGGAGATACCTGAGGACAGATGTATACTGGGAAGCATTCCTCATCTTTAGAACCTCTCTTATGAACTCCCTCCTAGGCATTATAGGCTTCCTCTTTGCATACTGTTGGATTCTACTGATTATACGGTACATCCTCCTGTCAGCAATCATTAGCTCGTTTATCGCTGACTTTTGTATCATGTCGTATAACTCGACTGACTCACTCCTCTTTAGAAAGACATTTAAGTTTATCGGAATAAAGTTTATATTCCCATTAGTATGTTCTAAAATAATACTACTATTACTACTACCTGCAGTAGTAATACTAGTAGTATTACTGTAATCATCTAAATCATCTATACTTATAGTACTGTAATCATCTAGGTACCTACTCCTTCTAAGGTTATTGATAAACCGCTCAATCACCTTATCTACTGTAGCTTCTGAGTAGTCTAGTACTTCTATACTCTCTGCAATCGCCTTACCGAGTGCTATCTTGTACAGGTACTCCTCCACCATTGACATCTTCTCGTGCTCTACTATCTCCTTCTCTACCCTGTCAGCCAGTACTGATAGGCCACGTACTTTTGCCTTTATCTTCACGTTACTCAGTGCCATTATAGTGTACGCTATGGACACCATCACGTCCATTGCTCTACTATCGTCCTCTACTATTGTCTCCCTGAAGAGTGGTATCTCCCCTGCTGTGTATAGTGTGAGAGTCCTCCTTGAGAATCCTCCTGAGAACGTCTCCTCTATCTCTGCCCATTGTTCTGGGAGTGCTGTCATGTATACGTTCACGTAGTATGTTCCCCTCTGTATCTTTACTGACTTTGTTGTCCTCCTCGCCATTGTTATCGTGTCGCAGTAGTACATCTTGTTTAGGAGGTTTGGGAATATGTCCATGTACGTCTTTGCCTTCTTGAGTAGTTCTTCTGCTTCGTCCCAGAATAGGTATCCTTTTTTCTTGTCTTCTAGTGCTTCTGCTATTGCTTCTGGTGTCCCGTTTGGTATCTCTGCTATCTTGCCTGAGTCTAGTATTGCTGTTAGTATTCTTAGTGCTGTTGTCTTACCGCTTCTTGGGCTTCCCAGTAGTGTTATGTACATGTTTCCTGGTCTTTCTGGTTTGTTTGCTATGTATGCTGTCGTGGCCAGGTTTGCTACGCTTGTCGCTAGTATGTCTATGATCTCCTTGTTCATGTTGAAGAAGTCGGGCTGTAGTTCTGAGTATACTATCCTAAAAGCGTCTATCAGGTTCATGTTACTTCACCTTCGGGACGAGTCTTAGTGTCTTTTCATCTATGTCTATCTCCATGATGAACTCTCTTGTTCCTGCTATGTTTATGAAGGCTTTTGGGACTACTACTGCGTATGAGTGTTTTCCGAACCTAAAAACGTGTTTTTCTAGTTTTATCACCTTGCCCATTTGTCATCACCTCTGTGGTATGTATGCCTGTGTGGGTATATACCCCTTACCCTTTCGATAAGAAGCAAAACAAATATATACTTCCTTTGCTATTATACTCTGTAGGTGGTGTCCATGAGAGACGTGTATGAGAAGTTGGAGCGTATATTTGGGCCAGAGTTTGCAAAGAGGTATAAGCAGAGGATGCAGGAGATCTCTGTGTTTCCTCCAGAGTGGGTCGAGAAGGCCTTTAATGACACTATAGAGAGCCTTAAGACTTCTCCAGACTTTAGGGCTAAGTGGGTAGACCCGAGAGGTAGGGAGTGGGATGTCTTTATACTGCAGATACCCCAGAAGCCTTTCGAGGTTCAGGAGACTCAGAGTGGTTCTTATAGGTATCCGCTTATATGGCTTGGCAGTGATTCTCCAAGCCCGTTTGTCTCGGCGTTCTTCCCGACTAGGGAGATGGCTGAGGCCATTGCTGACCCAGTCAACGCTGGCTGTGTAGTGTTTGTCGTTGGTACTCTTAGGGAGAGGGAGACTGAGGAGGGTAAGCTCTATAGCATTAATGTGAGGGGTGCTAAGGTGTTATGAAGAAGGTGGACTTCTCCTCTCTCGTGAAATATTTTTTTGACAGGGAGATCTATGGGCCTAATGAGATCGGTGTCTCTGAGGCTATATGGTGTCCTCGTAAGCCGTTCTTCAGGGTCGTGATGAACGCTAGGATTAGGCCTAACAGGGACATGGCCTTGGGTGCTTTGGCTCACTATGCTGTCGAGGAGTTTATTGCTAGCAAGTCTCCTTCGGAGGTTGTGAGGGAGGAGAGGGTGTCGTTTGACCTCGGTAATGGCTATTCCCTCGTGGGTCACGTGGACTTGATTGTTGACGGTGTTCCCTATGAGCTTAAGTTTCCTACGAGTGATGGGCCTAACCCTAACGTTGAGCCGTTCTACATGGCACAGCTGAACGCTTATCTGAACATGCTTGACGTCGACTACGGCTATCTCGTGGAGTTCTTCTTTAACAACGGGGTGTACGTTGAGGAGGTCTTGGTAGAGAAGGAGCCTCATTCCTTTGACCTTCTCGTAGACCGTGCTAAGAAGATTGTCGAGGCTATCAAGAGGGGCGAGATTCCACAGAAGTCTATGTTTGACTGGGAGTGTAGGCGCTGTCAGTTTAGGTTTATATGTAAATATTTGCCTGAGGGCTCTCATGTGCCATCTATTGGCTTTTCGGAGGTGAACCTCTATGACTATTCTGGAGACGATAGAGAATAAGTTTGGTAGGGATACGATAGAGGTCTTTGGTGACTCTGGTACTGGGAAGACTACGTTTGCGTTGTACTTGGTAAAGGAGGCTTTAGAGCTCGGGAGGCCTGTCTACTACATAGACACGGAGAGGAACTTGGTGACAGTCCCAGACGGGGTTAATTATGTCTATTACACGGAGCTCTCTGATATACTGAACTACCTTAGACAGATGAAGGAGAGGGGTATCGAAAAGAACTCGTTGATTGTCCTTGATTCTTTGGGGTTCCCTGTCTTGGTACGGTTTGCGACAGCACCTATGAACGAGCGTGGTTCTATGCTCTTAAAGGCTATATCCATAGCGGGTTATCTAAAGTATCTAACGGCTGTCTATGATTCCACAGCTATAGTGACTAATCAGCCTGAGTCGGAGTTTGGCAAGAGTGTACACCCTGACTTCCTGCACCCCTTTGGCGATAAGTCTATCTATGCTTTCAAGGAGGTCTGGAGGACTGAGGCTAAGAAGTACAAGGACAGGACTGAGGTCTCTATATGGGCTTGGCGTTCTAGGTTTTATCCGTTCCGTAAGGTGTTGTTTAGGATGGAGATTAGTGGTAGTGGGCCAGATGTTAGTGTGGAGGTGGGATTATGACCAAGAAGAGAGGTGGAAGGAAGAAGGCTGATGCTAGGATATATGTCTATGGTGGGGACAACAAGGTGAGAGTTATAACACACCTGAATGATGGGTCTAGGATTGACATGACCCTTTCGTGGGATAAGGCGGAGATCCTTGTGGAGATGCTAAAGCGTGTCTTTGGCTCCTCTCTTTAAATTTTTTGAGCGGGGATGATGAGCAGTGCCTAGTCTGATGGGTGATGAGGGTGTCCTCCTCTGACTTCATACGCAACTTTGTAAGGATGTGGATTGACTTTAGCAGTATTCCATCATACCTTGTAATTCTTACGTGGATGATGAACAGCGACTCATCTGACAATTTTTGGATGATGAGGGGAACCTCTGCTGATGACTTTATTCAAAAATTAGTTTGAGCCAAAAAGGAGGTGATTAAAAATGCCAGAAGATAAAATGAAAGAAATATTTATTGCTGGGACACGAGGAGTGGTTAAAGTAAAAGACAGAGATGGAAAAGTATATTTTATTAGTGAACCAAAAACAATATGTTTTTCCTAAACGACAGACGGAGGAGGTGGTTAGATATGGAAATTGATGAAGAGGCTAAGGGTATAATTTTAAATATGCACAGGGACGTGCTAGAGTCTATAGAGCATGTACGCAGGGAAGTGTTAAGGCTTTTGACGTTTGTAAGCCAGGAGAATAGGGACACAGCGATCATTTCCGCTGATCATGCACTTTACTTTTTAGAGAGGATTAAGCGTGATTTGGAAGATGAGGAAGAGGGTCTAGGCCTCTATGATGATTGATAGCCGATCTGATCCAATGATGATGCTATCCCAGTCTGATGTGTGATGACAGCCCGCCAGTCTGAGGTGTCGTGTGTGAGGCTCTACTACCTGTATGGTAGGGTAAAGCCTGATGGCAGGTGGAAGCTCGTAGGCAAGTATGAGTCTGAGGATGACCCAGAGCTAAAAGATATGGTACTGTGCAAGGAGGTTGAACACGATGGCAAAGTATACCAAGTTGAGTGGAAAGTAGTAAAGAAGTCAGCACTGGAGCACGTACTACGTGAGATACCTGTGACGTTCGTCGAGTTTTTTCTTGTGCTGGCTATTGCAGTAGGGGATCTGCTTGAGTGGGTTGTAGACTTCATACAGGGTAAAGAAACACTTTGAGGTGGTGTGCATGGGCAACCTGAAGAAGATAATCGAGGATATGAGGTA
>Ga0136651_10002120_pt1 | contig 10893 bp, 8 predicted proteins | sample Mar14236cmmetaG_FD_94867 | JGI IMG/M metagenome (GOLD analysis project Ga0136651, IMG submission 94867) | Marine hydrothermal vent microbial communities from Guaymas Basin, Gulf of California to study Microbial Dark Matter (Phase II) - Marker... ...
TCAAACGCATCCTTATAACCTTCACCCATTTTATAAACGTATTTTTTTACCAATTCTGCCCATTCAGCGTTGGTAAATCGTTTGTCAAAAGTTTTATAGGGTATTTTAGGCCCGAAGGTGATGACGAGTGTTTTATTTTTCTGCTTGTGAAATTCATCTACTAAATACAGCATTTCCAGGTTTGCTTTGATACCTGCTTTTTTTCTGAAATTAGCCAGGTTGTAAAAGAAATTGGTGTTTCTTCCATCGATATGCGTCGGGATAATATCTCTTTTAAATCTTTTAGCTTTCGTGATAAACGTTGTTTTCCATTCCAGGTCCCTGATCACCCCTCCCCTTTTCCTTGACACTAAACCGGCCGGAAAATAACAGACCACTTTGTCAGAGGCAAACGTATCATTAATTATTTTAATATTCTCGGCATTTGAGCCATGTTTATTGATGGGAATAAATAAAGGCTCCAGATTTTTTACATTCATCAGAAGGTCATTCACCGGGAACACAATATCTTGCCGAGCATGGCTCACGGCCAGCATCAGCGCCATTCCATCGAGTCCGCCAAGGGGATGGTTTGAAGCAATGATACATTTATCTGTGGGTGGAATGTTATCCAGTCCTATCAGGTCAAGTTTTGTATTCATGTCCGCCAAAACCGCATCAATAAAGGCTACACCTTCCAAATGGGCATATTCGGTCATGTAATAGTTCAACTCATCCTGGTGGATAATTCTTTTAAGGTACCGCAGGATAAAACCCGGAAGTAATCTTTTTAGTGTCGGACTTTTCTGTCTGATCACCTGATCCAGGTCGATCAAGGCTGGTTTTACCTCAGTTTTCTCTGTTTTATTTTTCGACTCATTTTCTGCTGTCATGCAACAAAGATACGGCAAACAGAGGAAATCAACACTTATTAACAAAATTCAAAATGCGATTTTGTTAATAATTCATTTACCACATGCAATCAGAACAACAATTTTCTGAGATACAGTTTTTTATCCCCGATCACTGAAAAAATATTTACTAAAAAACGTAACATTTTGTTAACAATGTGGTAAAAGGTGGTAAATAATGTATAATTGTGGTAAAATCTTACTAAATTTACGCCATAAATCTGCAATTTTCTATGGTTAATATTCTGGGAACATACGAATGTAAAGTGGACGCTAAAGGGCGTTTTATGTTTCCGGCACCCTACAAAAACCAAATGGGTGAAGCCAGCAAACAGGGATTTGTAATCAAAAGAAGCATTTTCAAGAAATGTCTTGAGCTGTTTCCCCTGGAGCACTGGCAGGAAGAAACCAGCATGGTCAGCAAGCTGAACATGTTCAAAAAGAAAAACGCAGAATTTGTCACTAAGTTCATGGCTGGAGTAAAACCGGTTGAATTAGACGGCTCTGGCAGGTTACTTATACCAAAAGACCTGCAGGCTTATGGCGAAATCAAAAAGGAGATCGTACTTACATCAGTTGTGAACCGCATCGAAATCTGGGATAAAACTGCCTACGAAAAGGCAGTTGACTATGATTCGGATGACTTTGCCGATTTGGCAGAAGAAGTTATGGGCGAGTTTGAAACTGATAATTAAGTAAATGTACCACAATCCTGTATTGCTACATAAATGTATTGAAGGCCTGCGGATAAAACCCGATGGTATTTACGTAGACGCCACTTTTGGCGGAGGCGGCCACGCAAAAGCCATTTTGGATCAGCTGGATAATGGCCATCTTTATGGATTCGATCAGGATACAGACGCCATCCGGAATACAATCGAAGACGACAGGTTCACACTTATCACACAAAATTTCCGGTTCCTTAAGAATTTCCTGAAACTTCATGGTGTTACTTCTGTCGATGGGATTTTGGCCGACCTCGGTGTTTCCTCCCACCAGTTTGACATGGCTGAGCGGGGGTTCTCTACACGCCTCGAAGGCAAACTGGATATGCGGATGGACCAGAAGGCTCCACTGTCTGCCTTAGACATTGTCAACTCATACACGCTTGAAGAACTCAACCAAATAATTAAAGAATATGGCGAGTTGAAAAACAGTTTCCGGGTAGCCAAAGCCATTGTTTCAGCACGGGAAGAACAACCCATCGAAACTACAAACGACCTGACAGATGCCGTCAGAAAATGTTTTGCTCCAAACAAACTGAATAAATCGCTGGCCATGCTTTTCCAGGCGTTGCGCATTGTCGTAAATGATGAATTAGAAGCATTGAAGGATTTTTTAAAGCAGGCTACAGAAATGCTGGCACCCAAAGGCCGGCTTGTAGTGATATCATACCACTCGCTCGAAGACAGGCTGGTAAAAAACCTGATTAAAACAGGAAACTTTGAAGGCAAACTGCATAAAGATTTTTACGGAAATCCGCAAGTGATCTATACGGCCATTAACAGGAAAGTGATTGTTCCGGACGAGGAAGAAATAAAAACCAACAGCAGGGCACGAAGCGCCCGGTTGCGGATTGCAGAAAAAATAAGTTAAGCGAAATGAAACCGGTAAATAAAATAAAGGAACTCCCCAGGGAAAAGAAAATAAAACTGCCTAATGTAGGAGCTGAAATAAGCACTACAACCAAAGGTATCCTTGGCGGTGAGCTCCTGACGGAAAAAACATTTAAGCTTTTTCCGTTTTTATTATTCATCGCATTACTGGCCTTCATTTATATAGCCAATAACTACCTGGCCGAAGAAAAAGTACGGAACATCAATCATTTACATAAAGAACTTAAAGAGCTGAGGTTTGAATATATCGACAGCAAATCGAACCTCACAGAGTTATCAAAACAATCGCAACTGGCAAAAAAGCTGGAAGCAATGGGCATTAAGGAAAACAAACAGCCTGTCAAAACATTGAAAGTAAATAATTCAACTAATCGTTAACCCTTGACTGACGAGAAAAAGGACATATTGTGGCGTGTTTATCTGGTGTACTTCGGTATCCTGATCTTTGGCATGGCCATTATTGCAAAAATGCTGCACATTCAGTTTGCCGAAGGGGCTGAGCTGAAGCAGAAAGCCCAGTTGCAGGAACTGAAGGTGACAAACCTCGAAGCCAGCAGAGGAAATATCCTTGCTGCCGACGGTACCCTTCTGGCCACTTCTGTGCCCATTTTTGAGGTCAGGTTTGATGTAGCTTCTCCGCATATCTCCGACGAACTCTTTAACAGTAAAGTGGATTCACTGGCAGCAGGTCTTGCATCCATTTTTGGTAAATCCTCCAAAAGGCAGATCAGGAGTCAGCTAATAAAGGCACGTAAACAGGGAAAAAGATATTACCTGCTCGGCAGAAATGCAACCTACGATCAACTGAAGGAACTAAGGAAGCTTCCCATTTTCAGGAGGGGAAAATACAAAGGCGGCCTGATAGCCATTCAGAAAACCACACGCATCAGACCCTATCAGGGACTGGCAGGAAGAACCATTGGCTATGAAATTAAAAAGGAGAACCTGCACGTTGGCCTCGAAGGTGCCTATTCTGATATACTGACCGGTGAAGACGGCAAACTGGTCCTGCGCCGTATCAATCATGGCGACTGGGTACCTATTCATGATGATAATGAAGTAGAACCCAAAGACGGTCTGGATATCGTTACTACGCTGGACGTCAACATTCAGGATGTCGCCGAACTGGCTCTGTTAAGGCAGTTGCTCAACAACAAAGCTTTCCAGGGATGTGCCATTGTTATGGAAGTGGAAACAGGTCACATCAAGGCAATGGCTAACCTCAGGTACGACAGCACCGACAATAAATACAAGGAAACATACAACTATGCTATCGGCGAAAGTATTGAACCGGGCTCCACATTTAAGCTCTATTCGATGCTGGTAGCGCTGGACGACCACAAAATAGAATTAACCGACAGCATTGTCACAGGTGAAGGATACACAAGTTATTACGGCCGGCCGCTAAGGGATGTTCATAAGATTAAAGACGGAAGGATTACTGTCCGCGATGCTTTTGAATACTCATCGAACGTAGGCATTTCGATGATCATCAACGATGCTTATAAAGAAGATCCTTCCGAATTTATCGATGGCTTGTACGATATCGGAATTAACAAACCGCTGGGACTTGAAATTAAGGGTGAAGGCAAACCCTACATTAAACATCCCTCCGACAGGAAAACCTGGTGGGGAACTTCTTTACCGTGGATGTCGATCGGTTATGAACTCACCATTACTCCCCTGCAAAATCTGACGGTTTATAATGCTGTAGCCAATGATGGCAAAATGGTTAAGCCCATGCTGGTTACAGAAATACGCGAAGCCGGAATGACCAAAGAAAAATTTGAAACTGAGGTTATGAACAGCAGTATTGTTTCAAAAGAAACAATTCGTCAGGCACAGTCATTACTGAAAGGAGTAGTTGAGAGAGGTACCGCCCGGAGAGCTTTTGCCCACACTCCTTACAAAGTGGCAGGAAAGACCGGTACCGCCCAGATAGCAACAGGCGGAAAATACAACAAGACGAATTATAACGCTACGTTTGTAGGCTATTTCCCGGCCGACAATCCGAAATACTCCTGCATTGTTGTTGTGAATAATCCAAGTGCCGGAAAATATTACGGAGGCTCGGTAGCAGCACCCGTTTTCAGGGAGATCTCCGACAAGATTTATGCTACTTCACTGGCACTTCAGCTTACAGACACAACAGCATCTGACTCGATTGAATTAATAGCCACACCAAAGCCGGTCTGGTATGCTGATCTGAAAAATATTTACGATGAGCTCAACTATCCTTACAGCGATTATACGAACGACGATCAGTGGGTGACTACAGAACTGTCGGAAGATAAAATTGAGCTGAACGCAGAATACTTTACCGATGAAACAACCCCAAGCGTTGTTGGAATGAAGGCTAAAGACGCTGTTTATCTGCTGGAGAACCTGGGATACCAGACAAAAATTAACGGCAAAGGAAGAGTACGATCACAATCGGTCAGAGCGGGCACACCGGTAACAAAAGGAAGAGAAATCACATTACAACTGGTAACCTATTAGGCATGAAGAAACTTCAGGACATACTACATAATGCAGAAGTCACCCAAATCAAAGGGGACACAGGTATTAGTGTGTTCAAATTATGCCTTGACTCAAGGGATGTTAGTGAGGGGTCATTATTTACAGCTCTTACCGGCACGCAGGTTGACGGTCATCAATTTATTGAGCAAGCCGTTAAAAACGGAGCCCGTTGTATCGTTTGTACCGAGTTGCCCGAAAAACTCCACGATGAGGTTACCTATGTTCAGGTAACTGATTCATCGGAAGCCATTGGCCGGATAGCTTCAGCTTTTTATGATTATCCGACGGAAAATCTACACTTAGTGGGCATTACCGGAACAAACGGAAAAACTACGATTGCCACGCTTCTTTACGAATTATTTACCCAACTGGGCTATTCCACTGGTCTTATTTCAACCATTAAATATCTGATTGACAAGAAGCAGGTTATTGCCACACATACAACCCCGGATGTGATCAGCCTGAATCAGCTACTCAGCGAAATGGTAGAAGCCGGATGTACATACGCGTTTATGGAAGTCAGCTCACACGCCATCGACCAGAAAAGAATTGCCGGATTAAACTTCCGGGGAGCTGTTTTCACCAACCTGACACACGATCACCTTGATTACCACAAAACATTCAGGGAATACCTCACGGCTAAAAAGAAACTATTTGACAATCTGAGTGACGAAGCTTTTGCTCTTTCCAATACGGACGATAAGAACGGACGGATCATGCTTCAGAACACCAAGGCCGTTAAAACAAGCTACAGCCTGAAAGCAATGGCTGATTTCAAAGGAAAAATTACAGAAAGCACTCTCGAAGGTTTGCATATGCAAATTAACGGACAAGAATTTTATTCGCTTCTGACGGGCGAATTCAATGCCTATAACCTGCTTGCCGTGTACGGAACCGCTTTGCTGCTCGGGCAGCAAAGCGACACCGTACTCACACAGCTGAGTAGTATCCGGTCAGTTGAAGGAAGATTTCAGGTGATAAGATCTAAATCGGGCATTACCGGAATTATAGATTATGCCCATACACCTGACGCACTTGAAAACGTGCTGGCAACCATTAATTCCATCAGGACACACAACGAATCTTTGATCACTGTTGTAGGTGCCGGTGGAGACCGCGACAGAACAAAAAGACCAAAACTGGCAAAAATCGCCTCGTTATTAAGCGACAAAGTAATCCTGACTTCTGACAATCCGCGCTCGGAAGATCCTGAAGATATCATCAAAGAGATGCAGGAAGGTATTGACGTTACCAAAACAGGTGTTACACTGGTGAGGACCAACAGGAAATAGGCCATCAAAACAGCCGTTAATCTGGCCCGGCCGGGAGATATTGTCCTGGTCGCTGGAAAAGGACATGAGAAATACCAGGAGATCAAAGGTGTACGGCATCCTTTTGACGACATGGAAATTATTACGAAACTTTTTGAAACAATATAGATGCTTTATTATTTTTTTAAATACCTGAATGACGCCTACGCACTACCCGGAGCAGGGGTATTTGAATACCTTTCGTTCAGGGCTGCCATGGCCGTGATCACTTCGTTAATTATTTCCCTGTTGTTTGGAAAACGCTGGATCAACTACCTGAACCGGAAACAGGTGGGTGAAACCATCCGCGACCTGGGCATTGAAGGCCAACTGGAAAAACAGGGTACTCCCACTATGGGCGGATTGATCATTCTTGCTTCCATTTTAGTTCCTACCCTGCTTTTTGCCAAACTGGACAACATCTACATTCTGCTCATGCTTTTCACCACTGTCTGGCTTGGCGGAATCGGCTTTCTGGATGATTACATCAAGGTATTTAAAAAGAACAAAAACGGTTTAAGCGGCAAGTACAAAATTCTTGCCCAGGTAGTGCTTGGCCTGATCGTAGGTATGGTGATGTATTTTAACCCGGCTATAGTCGTACGCGAAAAGCATCCGGTACAACAGCAGACACAAACAGTTGAAGGACAACAGAATCCAGCGGCCAGTTTTACGGTCGAAGAGGTAAGATCCACCAAAACCACGATACCCTTTATAAAAAACAATGAATTTGACTATGCCGTTTTATTGAAATGGCTGGGCGATGGATATAAAAAATGGGCCTTCCTGATTTTTATACCTATTGTCATCCTCATCATCACGGCTGTATCCAACGGTGCCAACCTCACCGATGGTATGGACGGGCTGGCAACGGGCACGTCTGCCATCATCGGACTAACCCTGGGTGTACTGGCCTGGGTTTCCGTTAACATCATTTTTGCCGATTACCTGAACATCATGTATTTGCCAGATGTGGGCGAACTGACCATCTTCATCAGTGCTTTTGTTGGGGCCACAGTAGGTTTTCTTTGGTTCAATACCTATCCGGCACAGGTGTTTATGGGCGATACCGGTAGTTTATCCATAGGTGGAATTATCGCCGTATTTGCGATCATCATTCGTAAAGAACTGCTGATTCCTATTCTGTGCGGTATTTTCCTGGCAGAAAGTTTATCGGTCATTATGCAGGTAAGCTACTTCAAATACACCCGAAAAAAATACGGCGAGGGAAGAAGAATTTTCAAGATGTCACCATTGCACCATCATTTTCAGAAGCTGGGATACCCTGAACCTAAGATCGTATTACGATTCTTTATTGTGGGTATTATGCTGGCAGTAGTAACGATCATCACATTAAAACTAAGGTAATTAATGAAAAACAAACATGAAAGAATACAGAGAAATAGTTGTTCTGGGTGCAGCCGAAAGCGGTACCGGAGCTGCTGTTCTCGCACATAAAAAAGGATATCAGGTTTTTGTTAGCGATAACGGAACCATAAAAACAACATATAAAAACGTTCTTACACATTTTGACATTGATTTTGAAGAAGAGGGCCACGATCTTCAGCGGATCATGGCGGCAGAGGAAGTAATCAAGAGTCCGGGAATTCCTGATGATGCGCCTGTGATAAAGGCACTCAGGGAACAGAATATTCCGGTGATCTCGGAAATCGAGTTTGCAGCACGCTTCACTTCTGCCAGAACAATTTGCATTACGGGCAGCAACGGAAAAACAACTACCACCCTGTTATTGGGCCACATATTAAAAACTGCCGGAATGCATGTGGGAATTGCCGGAAATGTGGGTAAAAGCTTCGCATGGCAGGTAGCTGAAGACGACAAGGAGGTATATGTTCTGGAACTAAGTAGTTTTCAGCTCGATAACATGTACCGGTTTAAAGCCGACATCGCCGTGTTGCTGAACATCACACCCGACCACCTGGACAGGTACAGTAACAAGTTTGAAAATTATATCAATTCAAAATTCAGGATACTTCAAAATCAATCAAAAAAAGAAACATTCATCTTCAATGCTGACGACCCGGTGATCTTAAACGAACTGGGTAAACGAAAGCCGAAGATGATGCTGTTTCCGTTCAGCCTTCATCCCCTGGATGTAGAAAACGGAGCATTTATAAAGCAACAGGAATTAATCATAAAAAAACACAATAAAAAAACATTTGATATGACATTGGAACAGTTAGCATTACAGGGAAAACACAATGTTTATAATTCGATGGCAGCAGGTGTAGCCGCCAAATTAATGGAAATCCGTAGCGAGACCATCAAGCAGTGTATGTCGGACTTTCAAAACATTGCCCACCGTCTTGAATATGTAGGCAGCGTGCACGGGATCAATTTTATTAACGACTCGAAAGCCACCAACATCAATTCAACCTGGTACGCAATGGAAAGCACACTAAAGCCCATCGTATGGATTGCAGGCGGCATCGATAAGGGTAACGACTACAAGCTTATCAAATCGCTTGTCAGGGAAAAAGTAAAAGCCATTGTATGCCTCGGTACTGATAACAAAAAGCTGCATGAAGAATTCGGTGATGATGTAGAAATGATCGTTGATACGGATTCTGCTGCTGCAGCTGTTCAGGCAGCCTATCAGCTGGCCAGTAAAGGCGATACGGTTCTGATGTCACCTGCCTGTGCCAGTTTTGACCTGTTTGAGAATTATGAAGACAGAGGCAATCAATTCAAACAAGCAGTTAGAAATCTCTAAAAAAGATGCAAACTATTTTAAACAAAATAAAGGGCGATAAAGTTATCTGGGCAGTGGTTTTCTTCCTGACCCTGTTTTCGTTTCTGGCTGTTTACAGCTCGACGGGAACACTGGCTTATAAATACCAGGGAGGAAATACCGAATACTATATGTTCAAACATGCCATTATCCTGCTTTTCGGTCTGTTGCTCATGTACTTTGCCCATCTGCTAAAGTATACTTATTACTCACGTATTTTCCAGATTGCCCTTTATGTAGCTGTTCCTTTATTGCTTATCACATTAATTTTCGGGCTCAATTTAAACGAAGCTAAGCGTGTGCTGCCCCTCCCCTTTCATTTAACCTTTCAGACTTCCGACCTGGCCAAGATCACCCTGATCATTTACCTGGCACGCATGCTTACCAAAAAACAAGACAACATCAAAGACTTCAAATCAGCCTTTGTTCCGCTCATGCTTCCGGTACTCATTGTTACCGGACTCATTTTGCCGGCCAACTTTTCCACCGCTGCCTTACTTTTTGTCACCAGCCTGGTTCTGATATTTATTGGCCGCGTTAAACTCACTTATATATTCGGGATGATCGGGGTCGGCATCGTAATACTTACTATTGTTATTGGCATTATGTCCCTGCTTCCTGCCGAAAGACAAGGCAGGCTGGGCACATGGAAGAACCGGATCACCAGTTTCGCGAGCGGTGAAGATAAAGACAATTACCAGGTTGAGCAGGCCAAAATAGCTATCGCTACAGGAGGAGTGTTCGGAAAGATGCCCGGCAACAGCACACAGCGAAATTTTTTACCTCACCCCTATTCCGATTTTATTTTCGCCATCATCGTGGAAGAATACGGTATTGCGGGGGGTGTTTTTATCGTATTGCTTTACCTGATCCTCTTTTTCAGGGCTGTTAAGATCGTCACCCGCTTTCCGGGGACTTTTGGCGCTTTTTTGTCTGTCGGCGTGGCGTTCAGTCTTGTTTTTCAGGCTATGATCAATATGGGAGTTGCCGTAAATCTATTACCGGTAACAGGTCAGCCATTGCCTTTGGTCAGTATGGGAGGCACATCTATATGGTTCACCAGCCTGTCGATAGGTATCATTTTAAGCGTCAGCAAAGAACTGGATAAAAAGAAAGAACCGGAAAAAGGAAATACGGTCAAACCGGATAATGAAAAGGATGTAACCAATACAGAAACGGCGTATGCATAAGGCAGTCAACATACTTGTAAGTGGCGGAGGTACCGGCGGGCACATCTTTCCGGCCATTGCCATTGCCAACGGTATCAAAATGATGATACCCGATGCGCACATTTTGTTTGTGGGTGCCAAAGGCAAAATGGAAATGGAAAAGGTTCCTCAGGCCGGTTATGAAATTGAAGGATTGTGGATCAGTGGATTACAACGGAAACTTGACGCAAGAAATTTAAGCTTTCCGTTTAAAGTATTGAGCAGTTTATGGAAAGCCAGAAAAATCATTAATAAATTCAAGCCCGATGCCGTAATCGGCACAGGAGGCTATGCCAGCGGCCCGCTTTTATATGTTGCAGCTGCGAAAAACATTCCCACGCTGATACTGGAACAAAATTCATATCCGGGCATTACCAACAAACTGCTGGGAAAAAAAGTTGCCAAAATATGCGTTGCCTACGATACGGTAAAAAAATATTTTCCTGAGAAAAAAATTGTAATGACAGGCAGTCCTATCCGGGAGATGATCAATCATTTGCAGGTAACAAAGGAAGAAGGCATACAACATTTCGGTCTTGATCCGGAAAAAATTACCGTGTTAGTGATCGGGGGCAGCCAGGGCGCACAGAAAATAAA
>Ga0136651_10002121_pt1 | contig 10890 bp, 8 predicted proteins | sample Mar14236cmmetaG_FD_94867 | JGI IMG/M metagenome (GOLD analysis project Ga0136651, IMG submission 94867) | Marine hydrothermal vent microbial communities from Guaymas Basin, Gulf of California to study Microbial Dark Matter (Phase II) - Marker... ...
AGTGAGCCGTGCAGGACTCGAACCTGCAACCGAGTGATTAAGAGTCACCTGCTCTGCCAAATTGAGCTAACGGCCCACACGAGCTCGACGAACCTTGTTCATCGTCGTCAATTATACTCAGTTTCCATTATCGCGCAAGTCCAGAAGCCGACATCCAGGTCATAACCAGAACTGAACCTTGCGCCTTGTGAAAGGGTATGATATAATACATTCAGTTTCCGCCGTCTGCACCGGGGGTGAGAGTGAGGAGTGGGTCTGCTTGCGCCAGGATACCCAACTCCAACTGTGTCCCCGGACGCTGACCATCAATCCTACAGAAAGGGGAAACACATGGCGCTGGACATTGACATTCGAAATCTAAAACGGGTTAGCGTACTCACAATCAAAGGCCGGGTGGATAGCAGCAACACTCCAGAGCTGGAGAGTGCCTTCCAGACCTTGATGGATAACGGGCGCTTCCGGTTAGTAGCCGACCTCAGTGGCCTGGAATACATCAGCAGCGCCGGACTGCGCGTGCTGGTATCCACACTGAAAGCTTGTAAGCGCTACAATCGGGGTGACCTGCGGCTGAGCAACCTGCCGCCACGAATCGTCGAAGTTCTCGATATGGCCGGTATGACTCCCCTATTCAAAATCTTCGACGACACCGTTGGCGCTGTGGGAAGTTTTTGAGTCGACTCTCCACAGAAACTTGAGCAGAAACCCGTTTTCTTCTAGAAAACGGGTTTCTAATTGTGTTGTATAGCTAACTTGGAGAGTTCAAGTTCATGCCCGACAAATGCTGCCTCACCGTGCCTGGTCGCCTTGACCAGTTGATAATCATTAGCGAGTTTATCGCTCAGGCCGCTCGCCAGGCCGGTCTGGACGAACGGGATGTGTTTCACGTCCAGACAGCCGTGGACGAAGCTTGCACGAACGTCATCCAACACGCCTACCAAGGCATCGAGGGTGGAGAGATCATCCTCACCTGCCGCCGGACGGACGACACGTTTATAGTTACCGTCCGGGATCACGGTCGCCCCTTCGACCCCTCGGCTGTCCCCCCGCCAGATTTAGGCACCGACCTCAATGCCCGCCGCGTGGGCGGGCTGGGTCTGTACTTCATGCGCCGGCTGATGGACGAGGTACACTTCGAGTTCGACGACAAGACCGGCAATACGGTGACAATGGTCAAGCGGATCGGGCCACGACCACAGGATGATCTCTGACCAGGCAAATTGACCCCACTCAGGCAGAGGGAAATCAGTGAACGGACGTGTCTCCTCATTCCAACCCAGCGTTTGGGTGATCGAGGCCAGCGGTCGCATTGACGCCATGCACACACCCGCCCTGGAAGCAGCGCTGCAGGAGGCGTTGGCGCAGGGTAAATACCGCCTCCTCATCCACCTGGGACAAGCGCGTTACCTGTCCTCCAACGGCCTCAAAGCCCTGTTCATCGCCCGGCAGAACGCCCGCTCACACGGCGGCAATCTCGTCCTCTGTTGCACACCGCCTCGCGTACGGGAAATCCTGGAGATAACCGGTCTTACCCAGATTTTCGCCACCTACGAATCTGAAAAAGAGGCATCAAAGGCATTAACCGTTGCGGGCTGACAATCTGGCCCGCGCTGCCCGCCTACATTACCTCGGCCCCGGAGCAACCCTTGAACCAGCGAAGTCGTTCCCTCCTTCTCCACCTATATAGCATCGGCGTTGGCCTGGCCGGCATTGGCGCGCTGGCCGTGCTGGCTGACCGCGTGTCGTGGACCCAGATAGGTCTGCCGTTGGCGTTTTTCGCCTTCCTGTCGTTGATCATCAAACGGACCGGGTTTCACGTCGCACCGGGCGTGACCCACAGCCTGGTGGGTGTAGTAGACGTAGCAGCCTTGCTCATCTTCGGGCCGGTGGCCGGCGGCACAGTGGCCCTCATCAGCGGGTTGGCCTACCTGCTACTGCGCGCTTTTCGCCATCAGACGCGCCCCTGGGGCGAGACGCTGGAGACCGCCTTGTTCAATGCTGGCCTGAAGGCGCTCATGGCCCTGGCGTCCGGCTGGCTGTATACCTTGGCTGGTGGGGGGGACTTCTTGGCCGCAGGGCTGAGTGATGTGTTCCCTCTCCTCGTTCTGTTTGCCGCCTGGTTCACCCTGGATCACCTCGGCTGGGGCCTTCGCGAGGGCATTCAAGGTGGCTTGCGCCAGATGTGGGCCTTCCTGCGCTCAGTGTGGATCACCTCTTTGCTGGTGGAACTGTGCCCATTGCCGGCGGCGGTGATCATCGTCTTCGTCTACAATCAGGGGAACTGGTTTGTCTTTTTGCTCCTCTCCGCCGGGATTGTGGCCGTGGCCCTGGTCGTCCAACGGCTGGCCGACGCCTGGCAACAGGTGAAACGCCGCCTTTCCGAGCTGGACGCCTTGAGCCGGGCCGGACAGGCCATCGTCCGCGCGCAGTTGGACGTGGACCAGTTGTGTGAATTGATCTATCAGCAGGCCAGTCAGATCGTGGACACGTCCTCGTTTCACCTGGGGCTATTTGATGGTAATGACTACACCCTAAAGATATGGATACGAGATAACGTCCGCCAGCCCAGCCAGACCTTCTCCCTGGCCGCAGACGAGGGCATCGTCGGCTGGATGCGCCGCTCGAAACAGCCGCTACTGGTGCGCGACTTCCAGCGGGAGATGGAATCCCTGCCGGCGCGCCCCAGCTACGTCAGCGAGCACCCTCCGCGCTCCGCTGTATTCGTCCCCCTCATCGCCGGAGACGAGGTCATCGGCACAATGGCCATCCAGAGCTACACCCCCGCTGCTTTCAGCGAGGACGACCTGCGCCTGCTGTCGGTGATGGGCAACGAGGCAGCGATGGCCATTGAGAAAGCTCGCCTATACGCCGCCCAACAGGAAGAAGCCTGGGCGACTACAGTCCTGCTGCAAGTGGCCGAGGCCACCAGTAGACTGTCGAACCTGGACGACGTGCTGACCACGGTTGTCCGCCTCATCCCCATGCTGGTTGGGGTGGACCGGTGTGGCCTTCTCCTGTGGGATAAAAATGTGCAAGTCTTCCTGCCCGCTCAGGCGTATGGCCTGACCCACGAACAGGAGATCACATTCTCCACACTACGCTTCGCCCCTGGCGATGCTCTGGCCCTGGACGAAGTACGCCTGACAAAATCACCTCGCGTGCTGTCGGGCGATGAACTGGCATCCTCCATGCCACCAACGATGATCGAGGCCTTTGACATCCGCAACCTGCTCATCCTGCCCTTGCTGGCCAGGGGACAGGTCGTAGGTGTGATGCTGGTGGACTACATAGAGGGGTCAGCCAGGTTCACTGAACGCAAAGTGACCATGATCTCCGGAATCGCCAACCAGGCAGCCATCGCCATCGAAAACGCCCAATTCTACGCCGCCCAACAGGAAGAGGCTTACGTCTCTACCGCACTGCTTCAGGTGGCCGAGGCGGTGGGCAGCATCACCGATCTGGACGACATCCTGAGCACCGTCGTGCGCATCACACCGATCCTGGTGGGCGTAAAGCGTTGCACCATTTTCCTATGGGATAGCGACAAGGGTGTATTCTTTCCAGCTCAAGAGTATGGTCTCTCGGAAAATCAAAAAGAGTGGTTCTGGAACTCGCGCCCTGACCCGGACGCTCCATTGATGCAAGAGGTGCTGGCGGGCCGGCCAGCGGTGAGCGTGCCGGATAGCACGGACAACCGCTGGCTGCTGACCGGCGTCACGCCTGTGCCTGGTACGCTCTCCATCCTGGCCCTGCCACTGAGTGCCAAGGGAAAAGTGCTGGGAGCCATGCTCGTGGATTACGTAGGCGCTCCAGAACATTTCGCCGAACGGTGGATGAACATCCTGACCGGCATCGCTAATCAGACGGCCATCGCCATCGAGAACACCCGTCTTTATCGCCAGGAAGCTGAGCAGGAACGACTGGAACGCGAGTTGGAGGTGGCACGGGAAATTCAGGCCAGCTTTCTGCCCAAGCACTGCCCCTCCCTGCCGGGATGGGAACTGGATGCCTATTGGCAAGCCGCCCGCCAGGTGGGCGGGGATTTCTACGATTTCTTCCCTTTGCCGGACGACCGGTTAGGGCTAGTGGTGGCCGATGTGGCCGACAAGGGAGTGCCGGCCGCGCTGTTCATGGCCCTTTCACGCACTCTGGTGCGGGTAACTACCCACGATGGCCGCAGGCCAGCGAAGGCGTTGCAACGGGCCAACGAGCTCATCATAGCGGATGCTCACTCCGACCTGTTTGTGACCGTTTTCTACGCTATCCTCGACCCCCAGACCGGCACGCTGACCTATACCAGCGGCGGCCACAACCCGCCCCTGCTGATACGTCGCAACGGGCAGGTCGAGTCATTGCGGGCGCGTGGGATCGTACTGGGGATTGTGGAGTACATCGAGCTGGAGGAGAAGTGCGTCACTCTGGAACCCGGGGACGTGTTAGTGCTGTACACGGATGGGGTAACGGATGCCATCAACGCCGACGAGGAAGAATTCGGCCTGACGCGCCTGACCGAGGTAATCCAGCGCACGCGGAAGCAAAGTCCATCGGACATCATCGCTGCTATCAACAGCGAGGTAATGGCCTTCGTCGGTAACACGCCCCAATTCGACGACTTCACCCTGGCAGTACTCAAGCGGGCCGAATAACAAAGCGGGAGACCCGTGTAATGGTCTCCCGCCAGTTTGTGTCACTCTATCGAATTCATCAGGGCACGCCAAAGAATACTCTGAAGATGATGGCCAGGATGCCCAGGATAACAGAGAAGAGCAGGCCCAGGATCCACCGCAGGTGAGTATCCATCCGTTGCTCCAGCCGCAGGATATCCTCCCGTAAGCTCTTGCGTTCCTCTTTGGCCTCGGCGAAGCCGCGCTCCCGTTCCTCTCTAGCCTCGGCGAAACGGCGGTCCATCTCCGCACGCAGCACGCCAAGCTCCTCACGGATGCGCTGGATTTCCACTCTCAGGTGTGCCAGATCGCTGCTAAACCGCCGATCACGCTCTTCCAGGAAGCGTTCAAAGTAAGGAGGAAACTGAATCTGCACTATCTCTCGAGCCTGTTCCCTCGCCTTTTCTTCGATCTCAATAGCAGCCGTGGTATATGGGGCCACGGGTTCCTTGATTTGTTGCTCACTCACACCTGCCTCCTTTTAAACAAACAAAACGGGCCTCCATCAGGCGGCTTTGCAGACCTTACTTCTTTCTGGCCTGGTGCACTTTGTCAATAGCCACCGCCGCTACACTAGCTAGAATAGTCAGCAAATCCAGGTCGGTGTCGGTGAAAGCCTCACCGGAGAATTTGTTCAACACCTCGATCACGCCGATGGACTGCCCTTGAACAATCAACGGCACGCAGATTAAGGAATTGGTTCGGAAACCGAAACTGTCGTCAACGAAAGAGGAAAAACGCCTATCCTGATGGGCATTATTCACTATGACCGGCTCACCGTGGGCGGCTACCCAGCCGGCGATACCCATGTCTTGATCAATCCGGTAGCCCAGAAGAGAGGACCGTAATTCGCCCAACACTACCGCGAACACGAGCTGGCCTGTGTCCTCATCCAGGAGCGCCAGCGATCCATCTGCTGCATCCATCACCCGCAATGCCGCGTACATGATTCGCGCCAGCAACGGTTCGAGTTCCTGCTCAGCGGTGATCGTCTGCGTGGCTTGGTGCAATGTCCGCAAAGCCTTCATGTACTCGCGCAGAGCAAGCACCTCCTCCTGCAGAGATTCATTTTCCTCCCTCAGACGACGGTTCTCGCCCTGCAAAAAACGCACTGTATTGGCCGAACTATTCATGTCTCTCTCCCCGCGTATAAAACATCAATGATTGCTCCTCTCGCGCGAGCAAGGAAATCGCGTTGTAACCACTCGGGCCAAAGGCTCACAACGAAACCTGTGAGCGTGTGAATTTCCCTACATTTTGGGCAGGGTGAAGGAAAAGGTACTCCCTTTACCCGGTTCGCTCTCCACGTGCATCTCCCCACCGTGTTCCTCAACAATCTGCTTGGCGATAGGCAACCCCAGACTCACGCCTCTGGTGAGGTGTGGAGCCGACAAATCTATGCGATAGAAACGGTTGAAAATTTTGTCCAGGTGCTCAGCCGGAATACCGATGCCGGTATCAGAGACCTCCACCCGTAGGTAGTCGCCCTCTTCTCGCAGGCGGACCGTTACCTCACCGCCTGCCGTATTGAACTTTATGGCATTGTCCACCAGGTTAGCCAACGCTCGCGTCAGACGCTTCCGCCCACCGGATACAGAAGGCAGATCAGATGGGATCTCGACCCGTAGAGTAACCCCTGCCAGGCGCGCTTGTTCCTGGGCCGCACCTACTACCTCCTGCACCAGTTCACCCAGAGCTACGGGGACACGCTCTGCCCGTATCGTGGCCATCTCCTGGAGATAGAGGATGTCATTCACCAGGCGAATAATGACATCAATGTTCCGTGCAGCGATCTCCAAGCTGGCCCGTTGCTGCTCGGCGTTCATCGCTCCATCGAGGATCAGTTGCAGATAACCCTTGACCGCTGTCAGCGGGGTGCGCATTTCGTGAGAGGCATCGGTGATAAATTGGCTCTTCAGCCGGTCTTGCTCGCGCAGCTCAGCCAACAGGCGGGCGTTTTCGATAGCCACCGCAGCCTGTCCGGCCAGAGTCATCAGAATCTGCACGTCCTCGTCGGTAAAATCGTCATCTCCGACCTTGTTCAGAGCTTCCAGCACGCCGATGACTTGCCCCTTGAATCGTAGGGGTACGCCCAGGATGGACTGCGTCGCCAGCCCGGTGACCGAATCCACCTGACGATAGAAATGCGGGTCGCGCTGCGCATCACGGATGAGCAGGGGTTTGTTCTCGCGCACGACCCAACCGGCGATGCTGCTGTCACGCGGGACGACGAGCGCTTTGAGCGCCTCCCGCTCGGCGCCGGTAGCGGCCTCGAAATGAAGCGCGCCGCTGACCTTGTCCACCAGCAGAATCGAGGCCATCTCGGTGTTCGTCAGCTCCGTCGCGGATTTGATGATAATCTGGAGCAGGCTGTCAAGGTCGAGGGTGGAATTGAGGGTCTTGCTCACCTCCACCATCAGAGTGAGATTGGCGACCTGGCGCTCCAGTGCTGCGATCCGTTCTTCCTCGGACATGCGCTCCTCCTCAATGCAATCCCCCCGCGCACGCCATGATTTATAACTATTGTAACAGAGGATTGCCCTTCTGTCAACCACGATTTGCAGACATTCGGCTCATCAATGAGTCTCCAGAGGCAGATGGGCTGATTGGCCGACATTTTTAACATTGGACACGGATTAACACGGAAACACACGGATTTGCCTTTAAATTGTTCTGTCAATCCATGTCCAGGTTATCGCTTTCCGGCGCTTATGTTAAATTTGTTAGTCAACCAGGGCAGATGGGTCATCATCGGAATGCCCTCTGCCCAGACAATCCCAACTGGATGCGGCGAGCGTATCGCATTGGGGACAACCAGTAGGCCCAAACGGGCCTTTTCGTTCGTAATTCGGTTGATTTCAGCGTTGTGGCTTGTACATAATCAATCCACCCATCTGTTCTCCAACGATACCCCCTGTATATGGCTTTGGAAAGCAAGAATGCCATGAGCTTTCTCGGAAAGGGGTGTTTTGCCCTCACAACACTACAGCGAATTGGGAAACAAACGAATTTCTCTCTCACCCGGCCATTCGTTTTATTCTAAATTCGTATCTTCTCAAAAAGTAGGGGCGAAAGTCACCTTGCTCCGGCTGGATCGCCAGATCCAGCCGCCGGGCGACGGATTTGGCAATCCGTCGCGAGCGTGACAGGCATCAGGCTACTCCTGCCCCAAGATATTGAGAAGATACCTAAATTCGTTGTAGTGTCCCACAACAACCACTTTCCGAGAGAACTCATGCAATACAATACATGGGGGATGCATGACAACCTGCCGAAATGGGAGTGGGCGTTCCTTGTCCCCAATATGATACGGTCGTGAATGCTATTTGACAACCATAGGGGGGTATGGTATAATTGTGCCAAGATTCACTGATGACTTGAAAAAAGTAGCATAGCATAAACAGGAGTGAAAAATGTCCAAGATAGTTATTGTCGGGGGAGTAGCGGGAGGGGCCAGCGCAGCTACTCGCCTGCGGAGACTGAATGAACGGGCGGAGGTCATTGTCTTTGAGCGCGGCCCTTATGTCTCCTTCGCCAATTGTGGCCTACCCTACCACATCGGTGGCGTGATAAAAGAACGCGAGAATCTGCTCCTTGCCACGCCAGAGAGCCTGCGTGCCGAATACGACATTGATGTGCGTACCGGGCAGGAGGTGATCGCCATTGATCGTCACAAAAAGGAAATCACCGTCCGCGTGCTGGACACAGGTGAGACTTACCATGAAAGTTATGACAAGTTAATTTTGTCCCCTGGCGCCAGACCCTTCGTGCCACCTGTGCCGGGGGTTGATCTCCCAGGCGTCTTCCAGTTGCGCACCATCCCGGATATGGACGCCATCAAAGCACATATAGACTCGGGGAAAGCACGCACAGCCGTGGTGGTAGGCGGTGGATTCATCGGCCTGGAAATGACGGAGAATCTCATGCATCGCAGCATGGACGTCACAGTCGTAGAGATGCTCGACCAAGTGATACCCCCACTGGATTTTGAGATGGCAGCGCTGGTGCACAGGCATCTGCGACTGAAGAATGTCCGCCTGGCCCTGAGCGATGGCTTGAAGAGCATCTCCCAGGGAGAGAACGGGCAATTGGCCGTCACTCTGGCGAGCGGCAAAGTTGTCTACGCCGACATGGTGGTGATCTCTGTCGGTGTGCGGCCCGAGAGCGATCTGGCCAAGTCAGCGGGACTCGAGATCGGCCCGCGTGGTCACATTTTAGTTAACGAGTCTTTGCAAACCTCCGATACAGACATCTACGCCATCGGCGATGTCATTCAGGTAAATAACCCCATTACCGGCCAACCCACGGCGATACCTTTGGCCGGCCCGGCCAATCGCCAGGGCCGTCTGGCTGCCGATCACATCGCGGGACGCAACGTCGCCTACCAGGGAACGCAAGGCACCTGTATCGTCAAGGTCTTTGATCTGGCAGTGGCTGCCACCGGACTGAACGCCAAGCAATTGCGAAAGCAAGGCATTGCTTTCCGCAGCACCATCACCCAAAGCCCTGATCACACCACCTATTACCCCGGCGCCTCGCACATAGCGATCAAGCTTCTCTACGCCCCCAACGATGGCCGGATACTAGGCAGCCAGATCGTAGGCGCTAAAGGAGTGGCTCGCACTATCAATGTCCTGTCCACCGCCATCAAGACCGGCATGACGGTCTTCGATTTAGAGCATCTGGAACTCGCCTACGCGCCTCCCTATGGTTCGGCAAGGGATGCTGTGAATATCGCGGGCTTTGTGGCTGCTAACGAGTTGCGCGGCGATACAGACATTATGCAATGGGACGAAATCGCGCGTCTGTATCCTGAGAAGGATGGTGTGCTAGACGTGCGTACGTCGCTGGAGTGGAGTCTCGGCCATATAGACGGCGCTGTACACATACACGTGGAGGAACTGCGGCAGCGTCTGGGCGAGTTATCTAAGGACAAACGCTGGGTAGTGTACTGCAAGGAAGGGAGACGGGCTTACATCGCCGAACGCATCCTCAAGCAGCATGGATATCAGGCTGCTAATCTAACCGGAGGGTGGGACATTTATGAGCCAGCAGTGGGCCAGCAGAGCAACTTCGATGAGTGGCAAGGGGCCGCGCACTCTGCGGCACTTGATCTTTCACAACCGGTTCTCGTCCCGGCGGAAATTGCAGGCAGCGACCAGGGAACAGCTATCGAACTCGACGCCTGTGGCCTAGCATGTCCGGGGCCAATAATGGCCGTCTACAAAAACATGCAGAGTATGCAAGCGGGGCAGGTTTTGAAGGTGACAGCCACAGACCCCGGCTTCGCCCGTGACATCCCGGCCTGGTGTGAAAGCACCGGCAACCAGCTTCTCGATCTCAAACAGGAGGGAGCGACTTTGACCGCCTTGATACGCAAACAGGGAGGGTCAACCTTAACCGCTCCGGTACGCGCACAGGTTCAGCCAACACCGGAGGCCGCGGTGAGCAGCGGGAACGGGTCAAAGGCAAAAACTTTGATCGTATTCTCAGGGGAATTGGATCGCGCCCTGGCCTCGTTTATCATCGCCAACGGCGCAGCAGCCATGGGCCAACAGGTGACTATGTTTTTCACTTTCTGGGGGTTGAACGTACTGCGCCGGCCCGAGGCAGTGCCCGTGAAGAAGAACCTCATCGAGAAAATGTTCGGCTGGATGCTGCCTCGTGGTGCGGACAAATTGAAGCTGTCGAAGATGCATATAGCGGGCGCGGGGACAGCCATGATGAAAGCCATCATGAAGGCACAAAACGTGGACCCATTGCCCCAACTGATCAAGTCAGCTCAGGAGAATAGCGTGCGCCTGATCGCTTGCCAGATGTCTATGGATATTATGGGCATTAAGGCCGAGGAGTTGATTGATGGCGTTGAGGTAGGAGGCGTAGCAACCTACATCACTGCAACAGACAAGGCCAATGCTACCCTGTTCGTCTAGTCCTGGTCAGCCGATTAAACCGATTGAGCCGATGAGGGCTATCGGCTTAATCGGCTACATCGGCTGACCCCCATCTACGGTAGTCGCCGCTCCCACGGCCAGCGGCGGCGGCTAGGCAGTGGCGGGATTTCGCCCAGCACGGCGAGTCCCAACGCCTCCACCTCCGCCCGGTCGCGGAGACTGGTGTCCAAATAGTCAAGTAAAAAGGTCAGCGCCACCCCGGCCAGGAAAGCCAGGCCCAAACGCAGGGGGATGTCCAGTTTCTGTTTCAGGCTCCGGCCAACGGGGAACACCAC
>Ga0136651_10002122_pt1 | contig 10889 bp, 8 predicted proteins | sample Mar14236cmmetaG_FD_94867 | JGI IMG/M metagenome (GOLD analysis project Ga0136651, IMG submission 94867) | Marine hydrothermal vent microbial communities from Guaymas Basin, Gulf of California to study Microbial Dark Matter (Phase II) - Marker... ...
AGGTTCTACAGTACGTAATCATGTATAAAAAACAACATATGCATTTTGTGGGAATCGGCGGAATCGGTATGAGCGGCCTTGCACAGGTCCTTCTTAATCTTGGATATAGAGTCACGGGTTCTGATTTATGTGAGACTGAAATCACCAGGTCTCTCAGGAAACTGGGAGGCACAATTTACAGGGGCCATGCTCCTGAAAATATTCAGGGCGCAGACGTGGTGGTGATTTCCTCTGCTGTCAGAGAAAACAACCCTGAGGTTCAGGAGGCTTATTCTGCCCAAATTCCGGTCATACCAAGGGCTGAAATGCTTGCGGAATTGATGCGGCTTAAGAAGTTCGGCATAGCAGTGGCCGGAGCCCATGGAAAGACCAGCACGACCTCCATGATCTCTTCTGTGCTTCGCGCCGGTGGCCTTGATCCAACGGTCATCATAGGTGGGAAGGTGAATGGCCTGGGAAGCAATGCCTGTTGGGGACAGGGCGAGTTCCTGATAGCAGAAGCCGATGAGAGTGACGGAAGCTTTCTGCGCCTTACACCAAGCATAGCTGTAGTAACCAATATAGACAGGGAACACCTGGACTATTATCCGGACCTGAATGCCATAATCCGGTGTTTTCTGGATTTTATAGACAGAATCCCTTTCTATGGTCTTGCCATACTCTGTGGAGATGATCCCCGCCTCAGAGAAATGCTACCGGTAGTAAAAAAACGGGTAATGACATATGGGACAGGACCTGAGTCTGATCTACAGGCCAGAGATATTACCTTCGAAGGTCTGGGAGTATCCTTCAAGGCCTGGTGGAAAAACTCCGAACTCGGCGAGATACGACTCAAGGTCCCCGGGCTGCACCATGTAAGAAATTCCTTGGCTGCAATGGCCCTGGGACTTGAACTTGAGATACCTTTTCATAAAATCCGGACCGGTCTTATGTCGTATGAAGGCGTAAGCAGACGATTTGAGATACTGGGTGAAACAGATGGAATAACAGTCGTAGATGACTACGCACACCACCCCACTGAGATACGGGCCACCCTCTCAGCTGCCAGGGCATGTTGGCCTGAACGCCGGCTCGTGGTTCTTTTTGAACCCCACCGGTACAGCAGAACCCAGATATTGATGGACGATTTCACCACGGCCTTCGGGGAAGCTGATGAACTATGGCTGACGGAAATCTATCCAGCCAGTGAAACTCCTATAGTAGGAGTCAGCGGAAAACGTCTGGCAAGAAACATCAGGGATAAACGTGGTGGACCAGTGCACTATGTAGAGTCCTGCGGGGATCTTCCGCGGGCGATTGTACCAAGCCTGCAGGATGGTGACGTGGTCATAACTCTTGGAGCCGGTGCCATAGGGCGTATGGGACCAAAAATTCTGGACATGCTTAAGACAAAGGAGTCAGCGTTTGCTCTCTAAGGATCTGGAAAGGATAGAAGATCTTCAGGTGCGCAAGAATGTTTCGCTTTTACCGCTCACAAGCTTTCGGATAGGCGGGCCTGCGCATCTATTTCTGGTTCCATGGACCTTGAAGGCCCTTGAACAGACCGTTTCTTATCTCAGTAATCGTTCCATATCTTATAAGGTGCTGGGCCAGGGGAGCAACCTGTTGATCAACGATAAAGGCGTGAAGCTAGTCATGACCTTGACAGCCCTGAATCGCATCCACTCTTTGCAACATGGGAGAACTGCCCATGGCCATCCCTTTAAAACAGTGTCTGTAGAGGCAGGATGCAGGCTGAAGTCCCTTCTTTCCTGGTCCATACGCAATAGCCTGTCTGGTCTTGAGAATTTTTCCGGCATTCCGGCCAGTGTAGGTGGGGCCATATCCATGAACGCCGGCACCAACAAGTGCTCCATGGCGGAAGCGATAGACGCCGTGCAATTTACAGGGCCGGACGGGAGTTGCTGGTTCCGGAGAGATCAATTGCAATTTGATTACAGGTCTTTCAGACTGCCGGACAAGACCCTTATCTCTGCTGTTGAAATTCAATTTGGCAAAAGCAGCCCTGATCAGATCAGTCGCCGTGTCAGAAAGGTGATGTACAAACGGAGAACCACCCAGCCTATAGGAGAACCAAGCGCAGGGTGTATTTTCAGAAATCCCCAGGGAGATTCAGCAGGAAAGCTTATAGACCAATGTGGACTCAAAGGTCTTAGGATCGGGGACGCCGAGGTATCCAAAAAGCATGCGAACTTTATTGTAAACCGTGGAAAAGCCAGTGCCATACAGGTAATGGACTTGCTGAAAATTATTAGAGAGCGTGTAAAAAAAGAGACTGCTGTAGAACTTGTCCCAGAAGTATCTGTTTGGGGTATGGAAACATGAAAGTCAGAAGGCCGTCTTCAGAATTCAGGTCTTCAGTATGTAGCTCCAGCTCGCAGGACAAGGCTGCCAAACCGGTATTTTCCGTATCGTGGTCTATCCACCCTAAGGTATTGGTTGGCGTAGCCGTAATGTGCATTGGCTTTGTCGGCTTTTTTGTATGTCGACATTGGGCATGTCAATCTGATCTTTTCAGGGTTTGTCAAGTCCTGGTAAAAGGTTGCGATCGTGTCACAGAAGAAGAAATTTTGCAACTGAGTAATGTGACCGCCCAGGACAATCTACTGTCTCTCGACCTGAAATCAATTGCAACGTCCATAGAAACGCATCCCTGGGTCCATACTGTTGAAGTCAAGAAAAAATTGCCGGATCACCTAATGATTATGATCAAAGAACATACTCCGGTAGCCTTATTGAACTCTGACAAAATGTATTTGGTTGATGAACAAGGTGAAATTATCGATGAACTTTCAACAGAAGAGCCTGTTTCTCTTCCCATCATCACAGGAATTGATCCTAAAAACATTATAGATCACCAAATCACCAAACCACCAAATCACCAAATCCAAAAGGCCCTGGAATTAATATCCATGGCAAGTAAGGGCACAAGGACTCTGGGTGTCAACAATATTAGCCAAATAGACATAGCTAAAAGAGACACCTTAATACTCTATACATCTGATAGCGGTATTCCTTTTCACTTTGACACTGAAAATCTCAGCACCCAATTCAGTAGGGCGGAAAAAGTCCTGTATCAGCTCTATCGTTCAGGAACATATAAAAAAGCAGCTAAGGTTGATTTGGATTACGGCCCTGGCCAGGCCTTAGTCAGTCTGAAATATTAGGAGAGAAAATGGTCGAGAGACCCGGTAACATAGTTGTCGGCCTAGATATCGGCACCACTAAGATATGTGCAGTAGTGGGTGAGTTCAACGAAAAGGGTGCTGAGATTATAGGCGTGGGGACTTATCCTTCTGTAGGTCTTCGAAAGGGAGTAGTTGTCAATATAGACAACACAGTCGATTCCATACAGAGGGCTATTGAAGATGCCGAACTCATGGCCGGGCGTGAAATAGGCTCAGTGTTCATTGGCATTGCCGGTAGTCATATAAAGGGCTTCAACAGCCATGGGGTGATAGCTGTAAAGGACCAGGAGGTCTCCCAGGAGGACGTTGACAGAGTCATAGGTGCGGCAAGGGCAGTAGCCATACCCCTTGATAGGGAAGTCATACATATCCTGCCACAAGAGTACATCGTAGATGAGCAGGGAGGGATCCTGGATCCTGTCGGGATAACCGGGGTAAGGCTGGAAGCCAAAGTACATATAGTAACAGGAGCAGTTACGGCTGCACAAAACCTTATCAAGTGTTCAAATCGGGCAGGGCTCGACGTAGTGGATATAGTTTTTCAGCCCCTTGCCTCAGCCGAAGCAGTCTTAACCCAGGAGGAAAAGGACCTGGGGGTGGCCCTTATAGACTTTGGGGGTGGTACTACTGATCTTGCTCTGTTTACTGAAAGTGCCATCAAACACACAGCTGTGCTGGGACTTGGCGGCAACAACCTCACTAATGACATAGCAGTCGGGTTAAGGACACCCAGTAAAAAGGCTGAACAAATAAAGATACGCAACGGCAGCTGTATCAACTCTCTGATAGATAAAGAGCAGATGATCGAAGTCCCCAGTGTGGGAGGACGCAAACCCAGGCTTCTGTCCAGGCACATCTTGTCTGAAATACTTGAGCCCAGAGTGGAAGAAATCTTTACCTTGATTGACCAGGAAATAGAACGGACAGAACTTAAAGAACTATTGGCTTCGGGGGTAGTAATAACCGGAGGCTCTGCCCTCCTGCCTGGAATCGCCGAGATTGCGGATCAGGTATTCCAGTTGCCAACAAGAATCGGCTTTCCACAGCGGATCTCCGGCCTGGTGGACGTGGTCAACGGACCCATGTTTGCTACTGCTGTGGGCCTTGTGCTCTATGGCATGGAACATCAGTCCCAAAAGAAATTCCGAATAAGGGACGGGAATATATTCAACAGGGTAACCCTTTGCATGAAATCATGGTTTAAGATTCAAAAAAATTTCTAACCTGTTCGAGTTGGAGGACTAAGCATATGTCTTTTGAGTTTATAGAACCAAAACTCACTGCAAAGATAAAGGCAATTGGAGTCGGAGGTGGAGGCGGAAACGCTATTAACAGTATGATAGCCTCCGAACTCAAGGGTGTGGAATTCATAGCTGCAAACACGGATTCCCAGGCCCTTGAAGTGTCCATGGCCAGTACAAAGATTCAGCTGGGCAGAGGACTCACCAAGGGACTCGGAGCAGGAGCAAAACCTGAAATTGGCAGGGAAGCCGCAGAAGAGAGCATAGATGATATCCGGGCAATGCTGGAAGGAAGCGATATGGTCTTCATTACTGCCGGAATGGGTGGAGGTACCGGCACCGGTGGGGCCCCTGTCATTGCAGAAATCAGTAAGGAAATGGGTGCTCTCACAGTAGCAGTAGTGACAAAACCGTTTTCCTTCGAAGGAAAACGAAGGATTCACGTCGCTGAAGAGGGAATAGAAGAATTAAAAGATGTTGTAGATACTATAATAACCATTCCAAACGACCGGCTCAGAAGCCTTGCCCAACCCAACACTCCGATACTGGAGATGTTCCGAAAGGCAGATGAGGTCCTTTACTATGCAGTAAGAGGTATTTCAGACCTCATAGTCCTGAGAGGGTATATAAACGTAGACTTCGCAGATGTTCGCACTGTTACGGCTGAAATGGGGATGGCCCTCATGGGTACAGGTGTTGCCAAAGGGTCACGCAGGGCCTTGGAGGCAGTACAGATGGCCATAGCCAATCCCTTGCTTGAAGACATCTCAATAAGCGGTGCCAGAGGCATCCTGATGAATATTACTGCGAGCAGTTCTACTCTGAGCATGGAGGAGGTAGAACAGTCATCCTCTTTGATTCACGACGAGGCTCATGAAGACGCCAATATCATCCTGGGCACTGTATTTGATGACGACATAGATGAAGAAATCAGAGTAACAGTCATAGCTACCGGTATAGGGCCTGATGCCCTTTCCTTTGGAAGGCACATTGTTACACCAATAGAATCTATTAAGAAAAAGAGTAAGACCATAAAACTGGATCATGATATGACAACCCACATCCAAAAGGATTCTATTAGGATATCCGACCACATAAAGAATCCGAGGAAACAAGTATTAGACTTTGAGAGCCTTGATAAAGTAGACACTGATGAATTGGATATTCCTGCCTTTATCAGGCAAAAGGCGGACTAAACCCCACAAACCGACTCAACATGATTACCTATTGTCATGGCCATGGCGTGGATTCGTTCCTCGTTTTCACCTTCAACCATTATACGTATAACCGGCTCAGTGCCGGAGGGTCTGATAAGTATTCTGCCCCTGCGCTTAAGATCTTTCTTTAGCTGGTCCTGGAGTTCCTTAAGGCCGGCAATTTCATCCACGGTCTTCTTCTCCCGCACGCGGACATTGTGCAGTACCTGAGGAAAGGAAGCCATTATTCCGGCAAGTTCTGAAAGGGGCCTTTCTTTCTTTTGCATGACAGCCAAAAGTTGTAAAGCCGCCAAGATACCATCTCCCGTAGTTATATAATCCAGAAACACCAGGTGTCCTGACTGTTCACCACCGAAGTTGTAACCTGCCCTCCTCATGGTCTCTACTACATAGCGGTCACCAACCTGTGTTCGGATTAGCCGCCCGCCCTTGTTCTCCAGAGCAACCTCAAGCCCCATGTTGCTCATGACCGTTGCCACTACGGTATTTGAGTTGAGCTTACCCCTGTCAATCATATCATAGGCACATATTGCCATGATGTGATCTCCATCAACCACTGAACCCTTTTCATCAACCACTATTACACGATCACCATCCCCGTCAAGTGCGATTCCGATATCGGCATTGTGCTCGCCCACAGCCTTCCGCATGAGTTCAGGATAAATGGCTCCGCACTCATAGTTAATGTTGGTACCGTTTGGACTTACGCCCAGTTTGATTACCTCAGCCCCAAGTTCTTCAAAAACAGCAGGAGCCACCTTGTAGGTAGCACCATGTGCACAGTCTAAAACGATCTTAAGGCCATCCAGGGCAAGATCCTTTGGAAATGTGTTTTTCACAAATACTATATATCTGCCGGGGGCATCGTCGATGCGGAATGCCTTGCCGACATCTTGCCCGGTTGGTTGGGATTCTATTAATACTTCCGAATCCATCAGCTCCTCTATTTGCTCCTCTAATTCGTCGGGCAATTTAAAGCCCTCACCTGAAAAGAGTTTTATTCCATTATCCTGAAAAAGATTATGGGATGCTGATATCACTACTCCGGCATCAGATCTCATGTTAGTGGTAAGAAATGCAATGGCCGGGGTAGGCATGGGGCCTAGCAGCAAAACGTCCACTCCCATTGAACATATTCCGGCTGCAAGCGCATTCTCCAGCATATAGCATGACAATCGAGTATCCTTTCCTATAAGTATCCTGGGATGACGCCCACGACGATTTTTAAACATATAGGCTACGGCACGGCCAATCTTCATTGCAATATCAGTGGTCATAGGATGGATATTAGCTATTCCGCGAATGCCGTCTGTACCGAACAACTTGCGCATTTAATGATCTCCTAAATCCCAAATTAAAATGCTAAATTTTGAATGTTGAATGCTGAATTAATGAAAAAACTTTTCAATTTTCCTTCCACAACTCAAAATTTAGCATTCAAAATTCAACATTTGATTTGTACCTTTACGAGTCCTTGGGAATATTCACCTTGATATTTTTGGGTGTTATCTCCATTAATGTGAAACCTCCAGGGACAATGCATTCAGGCTCCACCGAATGGATTCCAGGCTCAAGCCCCTTCACTGAAATCCCAACATATATATCTGTGACCTTGATTCCTCTGAGATCCAGTATGGGCCCTCGTAAAGTCACGCTTACTATTCTGGGCCACCATAAAACATCTGGCTTAGTGGTTTCAATCTGTACCGGTATATGAGTGATGCGCCTTATCCCATGGACAGGCACTATACGTACAGTGACTTTATATGTTGCCTTTTCTTCGAGCGACACATTAAGTCCCTGAAGATCCAGACCTACCTCCCTGGTAATATCATCCGAAGCCCCATCAAGCTCCACTGGGAATGTCCTTACGTCCTTCATAGCCTTTATTACACTTTCAGGCCCTGAAATAACCACTCTAGAAGGATATACATCCGTGTCTAAGACCTTGTAATATTTGGCAACCGTGCCTTTTAGAACAGGCCTTACTGGGAAATCACTTAACACGAGCGGCTCCAGCACAATTTCAACATTGCTGGGCTGTATCCTAAGTGTTCGAACTGCCCCGGGCAAAGAAAGGCTATCAGGTGATAAGTGAACAGTGGTTTTGCCTGGTGTTGCGTCTTTAAGATCAATTACCCTAAAAACACCCTTAGTAGCCATGGCGCGAATCATGCTACGGGGGCCATAGACTCTAACATCAATATTAGAAGGAATATCGTTGGCTATTACAAGATCCGCGGGTATATTTACCAATTCAAGTGGAATGGAAACGTTTACCTCGGCCTTTTGCTCTCCAACCACAAAGAACCAAACTAGCAAAGCAAATCCCAATGAAAACAACTTGAGAACCCAGTCTTTTCGAATAGAACCTCGCCAGCGCACAGGCTAAACTATCCTCCTTCGCCACCATGGTTTTTCAGTCTCTTCAGGCGCAAAGGCGTTCTGCAGGATACGCCTGAGCGTGCCCAGATCTATATCTCTGGTGATTTTTCCGGCAATGGCCACAGAGAGACTGCCGGTTTCCTCAGAAACGACCACTACCACAGCATCGGTCTGCTCGGTTATACCTATAGCTGCCCTGTGTCTGGTGCCCAGGCGTTTGCTGATGCTTGGGTTCGTGCTCAAGGGCAGCACGCATCCAGCCACTAAAAGCCTATTCTTTTGAATAATTACTGCACCGTCATGTAACGGTGTCCCCTTGTAAAATATTGTACAGAGCAAAGCACGAGTTACTTGCCCGTCAATTGTCACTCCTGACTCAAGGTAGTCCCTTAAGCCCACATCCCTCTCAAGTACTATCAAGGCGCCTGTATGGTTCTCTGTTAAAGTAGTAACTGCCTTTGCAATCTCCTCAAGAACCCGGAAGGTCTTTACCCGAAGTTTCGGGAAAGGGGTCTGGCCCATCTGAGCCAGCGCTCTGCGAATATCGTCTTGAAATACTATTATGATGAGTAGAAACAAAGAGCTAAGGATGGTCCCCAGGAGCCAGTGAAGAGTGAAGAGTTTCAACTCGCCGGCTACGAAATAAATCACAATAATTAAAGCCAGCCCTGCTGCCATCTGTACAGCACGGGTTCCCCTGATAAGAACGACGACATGGTATATGATGTAGGAGACCACCAAGACGTCCACTACATCCTGCCACCGAATTATTGGTATATATTGAATAAGGCTCTCAAACATTACACTGTGTTATAGATATTTATTTCATTAAAGGTTTTCTCTGCGAATAGCATCAACTACCTGGAGCACCTGCCTGGTGAGGGCAACATTATGGACCCGCACCAAATCCGCTCCCCTCATGGCTGATACTGCAATCGCACCTAGAGTAGCTACGTCACGCTCCTCTGCCTCATTCATCCCGGCTATTGCTCCAAGAAAAGCCTTCCGCGACACACCCACCATGACCGGCACCCCTAGCCCGGTAAACTCCTCTAAGCGATTAATCAATACCAGGTTGTCCTGAAAACTTTTCCCAAACCCAATGCCGGGATCAATCAGCATCTTTCCCTTGGGAATGCCCTTGCTATTGGCCCAGGCCATGCGTTTTTCCAAAAAGCCTTTGACCTCCCCAACCACATCTTCATAGTAGGGATCCACCTGCATATCTCTAGGACTCCCCTTCATATGCATAAGTACAACAGGGGCTTCAAAGGCAGATGCCACATCGGCCATTCTGGGATCAAAACGCAGTGCGCTGATATCGTTGATAATGTCAGCCCCCTCGTAAAGTGCGGCCTCGGCTACCTCAGCCTTTACAGTATCAACAGATACCGGACAATCACTGATTTCCCGTATCTCCCTTATGACAGGTATCACCCGATGCAATTCTTCTTCCAGAGTAACAGGCTCTGAGAAAGGCCGGGTAGACTCCCCTCCTATATCCAGGATGTCAGCTCCGGCAGCAACCAGCGAGGCAGCCTGCCGCTTAGCCCTTTCCGGGGAAGAGAATTTCCCACCATCTGAAAATGAATCAGGGGTCACGTTTATGACCCCCATGATATATGTGCGAGAATCCCAGTGGAATGTATGCTCCTTTATAACCAAACCGGGGAGAGCCATCCTTGTAACCATTCTAGTAGTATCAGGCGCCTGCCATTTGAACCTGAGTATCTTTTCGGCAGTTACCCATTATTTGTTCAATACTCGCTGCATCAAGGGATTCTTTCTCCAATAAGGCATTGGCAATATTGTGAAGGCAATCAATATCCTCTTGAATCACGGATTTAGCTCGTTTGTATGAATCATGCACTATTTTCAGGATCTCTTTATCTATTCTCCGGGCAGTCTCCTCGCTGTAGTCCTTAACCTGGCTGAAGTCCCTGCCGAGAAACGGGTGTTCTTCCTTCTTGCCGAATGCAATCGGGCCAAGCCCATCACTCATACCCCACTCACAGACCATCTTTCTCGCCAGATGTGAGGCCCTTTCAATGTCATTTCCCGCCCCGGTGGTAAATTCATTCATTATCAGTTCTTCCGCCACCCGGCCTCCCATGAGAATTGCAAGGTTGTTAAGAAGATATGACCTTGGATAGCTATGACGCTCATTTTCCGGAAGCTGCTGTGTGAGCCCAAGGGCGCGACCCCTTGGTATGATGGTTACCTTATGAATCGGATCAGTGCCGGGGAGAATTTTTGCCACCAATGTGTGTCCTGCTTCATGGTAAGCAGTTATGCGTTTTTCCTCATCCGAAATGATAAGGCTTTTTCTCTCAGTGCCCATGAGCACCTTGTCTTTGGCCTTCTCAAAGTCGGCCATGCTGACGGTCTCTTTGTTTTCTCTGGCCGCAAGAAGGGCTGCCTCGTTTACAAGATTTTCAAGATCGGCCCCGGAAAACCCTGGTGTACCCCTGGCAATTACTGACAGTTCAACATCCGGCCCAAGCGGAATATTGTTCACGTGTACCTTCAATATCTTTTCACGTCCCCTGAGATCGGGTACAGGGACAACTACCTGTCGATCAAAACGGCCGGGTCTTAACAATGCCGGATCCAATACATCAGGCCTGTTGGTAGCTGCAACCAAAATGATCCCTTCAGCGCCCTCAAAACCGTCCATTTCCACCAGGAGCTGATTTAACGTCTGCTCCCTTTCATCATGTCCGCCCCCGAGACCGGCACCCCTGTGGCGGCCCACTGCGTCTAGCTCATCAATGAAGATGATGCACGGTGCATTCTTCTTTGCCTGGACAAAAAGGTCTCTTACCCTGGAAGCACCCACACCGACAAACATTTCAACA
>Ga0136651_10002123_pt1 | contig 10889 bp, 11 predicted proteins | sample Mar14236cmmetaG_FD_94867 | JGI IMG/M metagenome (GOLD analysis project Ga0136651, IMG submission 94867) | Marine hydrothermal vent microbial communities from Guaymas Basin, Gulf of California to study Microbial Dark Matter (Phase II) - Marker... ...
ATCTGGGTGTGAATTTTATTAGGCCTTGAGTCTAGGGACTTTTGACCAGCATCCCCCATTAAGTCGCTTGGATACAAGTGGCCGTTCGGATGAGACAGCCCATCCAGGACTCCAGTTGCAACTTGATTTTTGAGTTATCAACGGAGAGCGAATTATCAGGGATAAATGATCATGGATGAGTAAGAAAAAAGAAGCTGAATGATACATACTGAGTAGCTAAATACCATCACTGTGCAATGTATCAATCCACCCGTTCAAAACTAACTATAGCGTTTCCCGATTGAATGAAGTACAAATCATTATCGTTCCAAATTTATTTTGCGGCCCTCTTGGAGTGCATGTTATTTTGCGGCCTTCTTGGAGTGCAAAATTTATTTTGCGGCCCTCTTGGAGTGCATGTTATTTTGCGGCCTTCTTGGAGTGCAAAATTTATTTTGCGGCCTTCTTGGAGTGCAAAATTTATTTTGCGGTTTGATTTTCTTGATATAACTGTACTTTACCCTACCGAAGCAAAATAAATTTTGCACTCCAATCGGGCACAACGCAAAATAAATTTTGTACTCCAATCGGGCATAAGGCTAAATAAAGTTTTCACTAAAAATTTGTACTTCATTCAATTGGAAAACGCTATACAGGAAATGTTTTGAGCAAATTTGACGACAACTTGTGGACAAGAAAAATTGTAGCCTCTTTTTAGCCAAGCCAAATACTTACATTTTTTTGGCCGCCGTTGAAAGTTTTGTTCAATCTTGGCACACCTGTTCTCACGTTCAGTTTTGGCCAGTTGCACATACCAGGCTCTGTCTTTATCCCCTTGATATTGAAGAATATAGTGAGTCAAGGGATCAATAAAGCTTTGATCCAATAAAGTCTGGAGTTCTCGCTGAAAAAAAGTGTGAATTGAGGACTTTGGCGTGATGACATCAAATGGCTCAAGGCCCAAAATGCCTCGCATGGATTTCAGGCCAAGCTTCTTTTCCCCTTTATTTGAGAGGCCGCCTAAGTCATCAGGTTTTTCAGGGCGCAAAAGGCTTGGCGTGGATTTCACGCGATCCTTGTCTTCTCCTTCGTTTGAGGGTTCAGGTTTCTCAGGGGGCAAAATCCTTAACGTGAATGTCAGGCTAAGCTCGTTTTCCCCTTTGTTTGAGGGTTCAGATTTCACGCGATCCTTGTCTTCTCCTTCGTTTGGCATGACTTCTGAGCCGTTGTCTAAGCGTTCAGGTTTTTCAGTTTTCCCTGAGCGAGTGTTCCCTAAGCGAGTGTTCCCTGAGCTAGTGTTCCCTGAGCTTGTCGAAGGGGAAGGGCTTGACATGACTTCCGCACGAAGGTTTTCTGTTCCTTCGCTTGATATGATTACCCAACTACTGAGTAAAAATGAGGTTATTAATAGGGTGATTAACCATACCGTTTTAACGACAATGTCAGTCAGGGTTATCGCGACACAATCATAAATAATCATGCTTTTGTAGATTTTTGTCTGAGTGAACCAATGTTTGTACTCGACATACTCTTCATAATCGGTAAAAGCAGAACGATTTCCTGAGTGTTCTGTACCATCAGCCGTTTTTATAGTTCGAGTTGGCATAGCAAGACTCTCCTTAGTGTAGGAAAGCCAGCAGTTTACAATGGGCAATTTGACATACCGAGTACGTTAGTGTTGCATCAGGTGTTAAATCAGTAGACAATAAAGTTAAATCGGTTAAGAATGATTGTGAATTATGAATTAAGATTAATTAAGGCAGATTGATTAATTAATGCCTTTTAAAATGCTTCAATATTATGTAATACTATGCGCCGTTTGAATTTTTAAGGGCTTTTACAAATGCTTCAAAATTTGTAATACTATGCGCCGTTTGAATTTTCATTTTTGAACAAAAACCCTTCAACGCAAAGTAACATCAAGAAACATAGTGTGTTTTGAAATGATTTCGGTGTGTTGCGTTACTGAACAGTCGAACAGGCGAAACTGTGTTCAAATTGAAAATTGAATCATCGCAAGTCATCTGATTATCCACACTCATAACAGGAGAAATCGGTATGTTCAAAATTAAAAGGCTGTGCTTGATTTTGGCAGCTAGTCTTTTTTTGGCTCAGGGGGTGAGGGCTGAATTTACAGTGAAAGTCGTGTCCAGCGATTCTAGCCAATACAAAAGCGGCAAGATTCTGAAAGAGAACGACAGGATTACACTGAAGAAAGACCAAAAAATTATTCTTGACCACAAAGGAGAAAACCGCTCATTTACGGGGCTTTCAAAACTGGTCAAAGCCTTGGAAAAATTTTTTGGAGTCCAGCGAGGTGGCTTTTCTGAAGCTTGGCAGGTTGATGTTTTGAGAGGCGAAGTGTTTTGCTATAAACCTGATGAACCGGTGATGCTTGGACGTTCTAAATCGGATGCTCGTCAAAAAACAACGCTCTACTTGAAACAAGTCAATTCGACAAAAAAACCGGAAAAACTGACTTTGCCTGCTAGAAAAACAACACGGGCATGGCCATTGAATCGGCTTGAAATCATCAGTGGCCAAGAATACGAGGTTGAAATTAAGAATAGGGATGGTAAAAAATACTTCACCTTCTATCAATTGCCGAGTGATGATAAATTACGATCCAATGACAACTTGTTTTGGATGAAAGAAAAAGGCTGTGATCGACAAGCTGATTTACTAACGGCTGTCGATTAATTTAATTGGCTTAATAGCCAGAATGGTGGGCAAGCGGGCTTTAAGATTGTGTTGTGGTATTTTTTAAGATCAAACAGACGGCCCGTTTGCTCACCCTACAATCAGCGTCAATCATGATAATCAGTTTAATCTGCGTTCTATTTATTCCATTTTAATCACACACCCATCTAGGCATACTCAAATCCTTGGTGGTTGCTACTGGGGTGTTAAATTTCCGGTATTTTGATGACGTTTTTTTCACACCTGATTTGTAGGGTGGGTAAACGGGCGGCAATAAACTCAATATAAACCCAGATTTCACCGCCCGTTTGCCCACCATTCCTCCTTTTCAAAATAAAAATAGGGTGAAAAATAAACACAAAGATATTGTGTTTATATTTAACACCCCACTTTGCTACCTATTCCCACTTGATTTAACTTTTCTTAACAAAGGAACTTAACATGCGTCTGTTATTCATTTCTCAAACCCTCTGCCTATTTTGTTATTTGTTAACCACTGCTTTAGTTTATGCCGAAACCACTGTGGTTGATCCTGCTCAAACTGCCTTTGATAAAGGCCAATTTGAAGAGGCGATCTTTCTGTGGCAAAAAGTTTTTGCTGAAAATTCACAAAAAACACCCCTCAATATCCAAATTAAACTCGCTTCAGCTTACCAAAAATTAGGTTTTTATCAGAAAGCTTTTAATCTGCTTCAGGCATCTTTAACGCAGGCTAAAACTCAAAAAAACAATCAAGCACACCAAGCCATCATTTTGAGCGAAATTGGTGTTCTTTACTTGTCTGGATATCAAGATAAAAAGAGTCAAGATACAATACTCGAAAATGAGGATAATTATGAAAAAGTGATTCATTACTTTGAAAAAGCGATTGAAATTGCTCTTCAAACGAATGATAAATTAGTCATCGCAAAAGTGCTGAATAAGCAGGGTAATTTGTTATTCATTGAGGGTAATTACGAAGATGCAATCATCACGTATAAAGAGAGTGAACAATTGGCTAGGGAGGCTGGAGATTTATCATTAGTCTCTAAAGTCTTGATTAATATGACTAATACAATGATTTTAGAAGATGAAGTCAAGGTTACCGTTGTTAAGCAATTGAGAAAGGCATTATATGCAACACAAAAATTGAAGGCTTCGCATGATAAGTCATTCGGATTAATGGCTTTAAGCAACCTGATCTCATCAGAGATTCCTGACGAATTCATGTCAAAATCTGCCAAGGGATGGTTTCAATACACTGCTCTCAAATCAGCGCAAAAAAGTGCTGAAATCACTGAAGATAGCCGGGCTAAATCATACGCTTATGGCTATATGGGCAAGTTATATGAAGATGAAAAACGCTATAAAGAAGCATTACAGTTGACTCGTCAAGCAGTTTTTTTTGCATTGGAAACAGCTTTACCGGAACTGATGTATCGTTGGTATTGGCAATGGGGCCGTGTGTTAAAGGCACAAGGCCAAAAGATACGAGCAATAAAGATGTATCAATCAGCTATTGATTCTATTAGAGCAACAAATATTATAGATTGCAATCGCTCTATCATTCCGAGGTTGCTTCAAACGGGTTATCGCAATCATGATGACAATTTTTATAAAACATTAGGTAAGCTTTATTTTGAATTAGCAGACTTACTCATTGAAGAAGGCGACTTACAACGTGCATTGGACACCGTTGAATATTTTAAAATTGTTGAATTTCAATATTACTTTAAAGATGATTGTATAGTAGAAAAAAAACCTATCAAACACTTTAAACTGCCAATAGATACCGCTATCCTCTATCCTATTCTACTGCCAGATCGTATCGAATTATTACTCAAATTGCCGAGAGACTACATTAAAAGGTTTGTCGTTTCTTTACAATATGATAAAAAGGCTGAAACAGTAGATGGGCGTGTAAATGATAAAGCTTCATATTTCAATACTCAACTTCGTCATAAAAATACTGATGAATACAAAGAAGTCGCTCAAGAATTATATCAATGGCTTATTGCGCCTATTGAAATAAGTTTGAATCAACATCAGATCACGACTCTAGTGGTGGTACCAGATAGGCAGTTGCGTACTATACCTTTTGCAGCATTACATGATGGTGAAAAATTTTTAATACAAAAATATGCAATAGCAATATTGCCTAGTTTGAAATTAAGCTATCCTAAAGCCTTGTCACGTCAATCTGTTCAAGTTTTTATTGGTGGGATATCAGTGCCTGTGAGGATACCTAATGCTAATGGTAATGCTAAGAAATCTATCAAGTTGCCATCAGTACCAGAGGCATTGAAAAGAATTCAAGCTTTGTATCCCCAAAACAGCAAAAAATTTTTGGATGCTAAGTTAACAAAGTCTATTTTTGAAAAGGAAATGGAAAGCCCACTAGCTTATACGATAGTGCATATTGCTTCTCACAGTTACTTTGCTTTGGAGCCAGAAGATAGCTACTTGCTTCTTTATCAGGAATATTTGACAATGGATCGTTTAGAAGAATTATTGAAATATGGACGGTTCAAAAAGCAACCTGTGGAATTATTGACCCTCAGTGCTTGTGAAACAGCTAAAGGAGATGATCATAAAGCGGGTTTAGGATTGGCAGGGCTTAGTATAAAAGCAGGTGTGGAAAGTACTTTAGCAAATTTATGGTTGGTTGATGATAGAGCGGCAACTGAATTAAGTGTCGCGTTTTATAAGCATCTTCAGGAACAAAAGTTGACTAAAGCACAGGCCTTACAAAAAGCACAACAAGAACTCATGGAAATAGAGAAGTTCCAACATCCATACTACTGGGCACCATTGATATTAATTGGGAATTGGCATTAATGTAGGCTGTTGATTTTAATACGATTTATGGCTTAAACGTGTTGCCTATTTTTGGGGCGAGGGATGGTGGGCAAGCGGGCGGTGAGATTGAGGGATAATGTTTTTGATTCTGGCCCGCCCGCTTACCCACCCTACGAGACATTGGCAACAATCGTTTTTCGTCTTGAAAACCATAACGACAAGGATTAGATATAAAAAAGGATTTAAACCTAGTCGCACCACGAACCAATCCTTTATTATATCCAATCCTTGTAGTTATGGTTTAATCAGAAGGAAGGGAATTAATTATGACTGAGACTCAAAAACCACTGGCTAAAATCATTTCTTTGATCAAACCCACTCAAAATGGCGATGATATGAGAGATCAATTACGTAAAATTCTTTCCCAGCCGGCAAAACATCAATTACAAGCCGTGACATTGAATACAAAAGGATTTTGTTTTAATCGAGAAGAAGCGAATGAACGATAAACTATTTTTATATGGATAGCAATATTTTGATCTACTAAAGTTTGTCTGGCCTTCGCAAAATAAATTTTGCACTCCAAGGTAAAATTAATTTATTGATATGACCCTTTTTTTATAAAGGCACCCGTTTGTACTCCGATCAAATTATGTATGCTTTTTGCTAACAGGATACACTTCGTGTCTTGGATCCCACCATAAGATTTTGAAAATGTGACGTTCTCGAATACCCCAGATACGTTCTTTTCCTGACAGACGCAAAGAAAAGAGTTCTTCTTCAAATTCAATGACTTTGATTTCAGTCAGCCGTTTTTGGGCTTCGCTACATAATGCTGTGATTTTGATGGGATGGCAACCCGTATTAGGATGCTTGATTTCAGCCCAAGTCATGCATTCAAATTGTGCTAATTTGCCATGAATATAGATTAAGGCTTCCGCGTCTAGCTCACCCCAGCCCCACGGCCCGTCTAAGTCAAGGGTACGAATTTGCCATGACAGTTTTTCTTTGTCACTATTGGGGTGTTCAATTTGTGAAGCACGATTTTTATCAGGCCAAGTGGGTTTTTTATACGTGTGTGGTATGGTGAGTTTTCTATTTTTTTTACCCATAATGCTCAGCTTCTATTTCTACGCCCTCGTTGCATGCCCCTTCATAGTATTCCACCAGAGACGCTAACGTCATTTCTCTGCCGCCGCCTTCCCTATCATCTAGCCCTTGACGCGCATCACGCCACGGTTTTTCCATAACGATTAAGTCACGGAGCCATTGAGCCGATTTATTACCGTAGTAATGTAACACCGTTTTAACAGTATTTTTTTGGACATCACTCAGTGTGTCAGGATTGCCGAGTTTTGGAATATCCGACAAATCCATTTCAAATTGCCCTTTATGGGCATCATACAATGCCTTTATAACAGGGCCGCTCGCCCAAGCTTCAATGGGTTGTTCAAATAGCGGTTCTTCATCCCATACTAACGACCAAGCTTGGCAATAATAGAGTAATTTGTGTAGGCGCGGTGTGGGTAAGGGGTGTTTTTGGGACAAAATGAAAGCGGCAATATCAAAAACGTTTTTCGTGTTTTTCGTTACCATGTTAACTCCTTTAGATGATCAATTTGAGTTTGAATTGCAAACTAAAGTTTGCACTCCTACCTAGTGTAGACATTTTGTTCTTGCAAGTAGAGTTCAGCTAGGCTCAAGTCTTGTGGATGGGTGATTTTGATGTTATCTGGATGCCCTTCAATTAATACGGGATGATGCCCTTGTTTTTCCATCGCTTGGGCTTCATCGGTGACTAATTCATGACGATTTAATACGGTTTGCAAGGCGTTGGATAAGGCCTCTAAACGAAACATTTGCGGGGTGAGGGCGTGCCATAAGCCTTCGCGATTGACGGTTTCTATCACTTCTTGTCCGGTTTCTCCCCAATACGGGTGGGGAGGCGTTGTAGGGGGTTGGTTATTGGCGCGTTTCATCGTGTCGCGCACGGGTATGGCTAACAATCCGCCTACTGGATGGCTCGCGAGTTGTGTCATGAGTTTTTCAATATCGGCCTGTCGTACACACGGACGAGCGGCATCGTGTACTAATACCCAATCGTCAGGTTGCGCTTGTTCTTGTAAGGCTTGTAAACCGTTTAAAACGGAATGACAACGTTCGTTTCCGCCATTGACACGTTTTACCGAAAACGGTAAATTGATCGTTTCCCAATAGGGATCGTTTTCTGCGATACAAACGATAATGCTATTAACCCTGGCGAGATGCAGCCGTTCTAAAGTGTGTTGGATAACGGGTTTACCGTGTAAGGGTAAATATTGTTTAGGGCGAGTGCTGTTCATACGTGAACCGCTTCCAGCGGCGGGTACGATGGCCCAATAGTGAGGTGTTTTATTTGACGATTTGATAATAAATCTCCTTTCTTTTAATCATACCGAGTTCTAAACGGGCGTATTCTTCAATGATTTCAAAATCGTTTTTGAGCGCTGTCACTTCTATTTCGAGTACGTCATTGCGACTTTTGAGAACGGTGTTTTCTTGCCGCAATTGTGCTATCTGATCTTGTAAGGCCTGCGATTCTTGGTAACTGCCTTTGCCAAACCAGAGTTGGTATTGTAGGTTGATGAGCAATAAGGATAATAAGACGATCAAGGTTTTTAGCATGATTTTTATTATGGTGCAATATTATATAGATTTTCAGGTCAATAATTTCACAAGGGCAGACAGGCAGGAGGGCAGACACGCAGGTATGCCCCTACAAGACGTTATCTCGTAGATTTTATGTAGGGGCGAACCTGTGTGTTCGCCCTAGATTAACTTTGCCATCTTAGGCATCAAGTTTAGCAATTTCAGACAAAATCTCTTTCAAGGCCTTAAGCATTTTAACAACCTCAAAAATCTCCTCATCGTCAGTCGCAAAAGATTTGCTGACACAATAATCTTGGCCGTGCAAAACCAGAAAATGCCACACCTTTCCAGTCACCCCCACACCATAAATAGGATGCTCATGAGGATTGAGTTCGCGAGCAACGAGCATCTCTCCCAACGCCTGATAAACCGGATTGCCTTCTGGAGCGATCTGTTTTTTATATTCGCTAAAACAAAAATAGGGAATTTTCGGAGAAGACTCCCCTTTAGCAATCATCAAATCTGGCTTTCCAGCCAGTCTGTATTGACCGATTTCAGCTTCGATAGCGCGTTCCGCAAAAACACAAAAATACGCCGAATTAAAATTGATGAGTGCCACAATTGGCCCAATGAAATATTGGTTTAACTCAGACTCATTCCAGTCATCACATCGACGATTGAGCGTTTCTTGCAACATTTGGAGATGCGTGATTTCAAATTCTGCCAACTCCATCGACTGAGCCCGTTCAAACCACTGTTCCAAGACTGGGCTTTCCCACAATTGTTGCAATCCAAAATGCCCTTTTAATAATTCTTTTGTACAAGCACTAAATAAGATCGTTTCCATATTTTGCAACGCCAATTTAAACTATAGATTTTTATTTCAATCTGTGAGTTCTCATTTTTAGAATAAAATCTGTTAAAATCATACGAATTAATATAGTCATCAACAAGATTAAAAACCGAAAATGAAGATTTGAACAAATCGATTTCACGCAAAAGTTTTTGCGTGCAAAAACTTTTGCGTGAAAAACATGATAGAACGCTGATTGCACTGATTGTCATGATTTACGCTGATTAAATACGTGATAGAACGCTGATTGCGCTGATTATCATGATTTACGCTGATCTCGATTACTCATGTTCAACATCAATCTGACCCATACATTTAAGCTCAGAGAGAAAAGTTATGATTTCTAAAATCACACTGGAAAATTTTTTTAGCTTCAGACAGCCGACTTTGATAGAACTCAATCCTGATATAAATATTCTCGTGGGCATTAATGGCAGTGGAAAATCAAATTTTCTTAAAGCGATTCATCTACTTGCCGAGAGTATTGTCGGAAACGGATTGGAAAAAATTTTTTTACAACAGTGGAGTGGGTTTCATTCCGTTATCAATTTCAATCAAGGAGAAAAGGATTATATCAAATTGTCATTTGAGTTTGATAAAAATGTGATTCAAAATGTGATGCTGAAAGGAGGATACCCATTTCCTAGCAATCCAATTTATGAAATATCCATTGTTCAGGCTGGTACGACTTCATATTATTTGAAAGAAAAATTGTATTCGAAGCGTATAAAACCTGATGAAACGGATTTTATCTATATGGAAATGGATAATACTCAAGGTATTATTTCTACAAGAGAAGGCGGAAAAGTAGGCATCCAAAGATATCCGCAAGAAAATAGTCAGATCAATTTCAAATCAACTGAGCTGGTTTTGAGACAAATTTCCGATCCGGACAGATTTTATCCTCTGTTTACCTTAAAGAGAGCTTTGGAGGAGTTTTCTATTTATTATTATTTTGATACGTCGATTAATAGTTCAATCAGACAACCAACCGGTTATGGTACTGAGTTAAAATTGTTATCGGATGGCCAAAATCTGATGACTATTCTGAATAACATAAAAAACAACCATCCACTTCACTATGAAAAAATAGAAGAAGCGATAAGGAAAATCAATCCTTATTTTAAAGACATTAATTTTGCTTTTCTCGGTTCCAAATTATATTTGGTGCTTCGTGAAAAATATCTGTATCGTTCCGTTTCTATTGAACATATTTCAGATGGCACACTCCATTATTTGCTTTTGTTATCAGTCTTATTTAATCCAGAACGAGGTTATCTTGTTTGCATTGATGAGCCCGAAACCAGTCTTCATCCTGATATGATCAATACGATTGCACAAGCCATGAAACAGGCTTCAAATAGCAGCCAATTAATCATTGCTACGCACTCACCATTATTACTCAATTCGTTCGATATTGATGACATTTTAATATTTGAAAAAAATCATGAGAATGAGACAGTTGTTAAATCCCCAGATGAGTTTGACGAGTGGAACGAGGATTATCTGGCTGGGCAAGCTTGGCTACAAGGTTTGATAGGTGGAAAGAGATGGTAGATATTACGATTTATATAGAAGGCGTGCAATCAGAAAATTCTGCCGTATTGACAGTTGATAGTAGTGTTCATTTTCGTGAACATTTTCATCAATTATTTTCTCAAAAACTCTCTCCTACAGAATTTAACCTCAGGATTAAGCCCTTTGGAAGCATATACTCTTTGCTGGAATAAATTTAACTTTTATAATTTTTTTGGCAACCCCAGGTTGCACCCTCATCGTTATACACAAGTCTTTAAGTATTTGATTTAAATAAGATTTGTAGGGGGCCGGTAACGTGTTTTTGTTGCCGGCCCCTTAATTTAAATAAAGATTTGTAGGGGGCCGGCTTTGTATTTTTTTGCCTGCCCCAATATTTTAATGAGATTTGTAGCCGGCCCCTTAAGCTTAGATG
>Ga0136651_10002124_pt1 | contig 10885 bp, 10 predicted proteins | sample Mar14236cmmetaG_FD_94867 | JGI IMG/M metagenome (GOLD analysis project Ga0136651, IMG submission 94867) | Marine hydrothermal vent microbial communities from Guaymas Basin, Gulf of California to study Microbial Dark Matter (Phase II) - Marker... ...
GGTCTTTATTCTTTTGATTTTGGTTCTTGTTTTTTTGATTTTGTTGTTTTTTTAATTTCATGGCATACATAAGGTTATACTTGGCATCCATATCATCAGGGTTATACTTCAGAGCCATTTTATAGGTTTTAATACTTTCATCCAGTTTATCGGACTGTAACAAAGTATTCCCCAGATTGTACAAGGCATCTGCTTTTTCTTTATTCCCTTTACTACTTTTTGCCACCGAAAGAAATTGGTTTGCTGCTTTGTCATATTTCTTTTGCTTGTAAAGAGAGGCCCCGAGATTATAGTCCGGTATCACAGGGTTTTTTGCAATTTTTTGCGCTTTGCTATATTCCACTTCAGCGTTGGCATATTTCTTTTGTTCATAAGCCTTATTCCCTTCATGAATATATTTCATGGCTTTCCATTGGGTCCATCCCGGTGTGACCCAAAGAAAGACAGCCAGAATCCATACTGTTATTTTTTTCATATTTTTTCCTCCTTTGTTTGAAATAATCTAATTCGTGCCCAGAACCTGCTTTTTCTTTCCAGGATCATCCATTCGAGCAGGAAAAACAATAATGCCAGCCCAATGGCGTATTGAAAAATATCGTTGTAATCAGAATAGGTTTTTGTTTCCATTTCTTTCTGATCCATTCCCTTGATCTTATCATAAATCTTTTTCAACCCCAAAGAGGCATTGGACGCTCTGACATAAACACCACCTCCTGCCACTGCAATTTTCTGCAGCAGGGATTCATCCAGGCGGGTAATGACAGTATGTCCGTTCTGATCTTTCAGAAAAGCCTTTTGGCCGTTGATTGTAATGGGGATGGGGACTCCTTCCGGTTTTCCTATGCCGATGGTATGGATGGCAATTCCTTTTTCATGAGCTTTTTCGGCCGCTGCCACAGGATCCGCTTCATGATTCTCTCCATCGGTGATAATAATCAGTGCTTTGCTTCTGCTGTTTCCGGGCGTAAAAGAGTTCATTGCCAGTTCAATGGCCGAAGCAATGGCCGTCCCCTGTTTAGGCACCACGGCAGGTCCGATGGTCGGCAGGAACATCTTTACGGCCAGATAATCGGATGTAACAGGGATTTGCACATAGGCATCCCCGGCAAAAACGATCAATCCCACCCGGTCATTTTCCATCCGGTCTACCATTTTCGAAATTGCCCATTTAGCCCGCTCCAGCCGGTTGGGTTGTATGTCTTCGGCCAGCATGGAATTGGATACATCCAGTGCAACAATGATCTCTACGCCTTTCTTTTTCACTGTTTCCAGTTTGGCTCCCAACTGCGGCCGTGCCAGTCCCAAAACCAGAAACATCCAACCCAGACTAAACAACACAAGTTTCCACCTTGCCCGGCTCCAGGAAACATCAGGCATCAATCCTTCCAGAAGGCCAGGCTCTCCCAGCTTACGCACATTCTTCCTCCAGGTACCGGCAGCTATCCAATAAAGCAGCCAAAACACCGGGATCATCAGCAAGGCATATAAATACACTATATTGGCAAATCGAAACATTTTCTCTTCACTTTAAGGCATTGTCCTGAAAACCGTTTTTCTTAAAAACCACTCTGCCAGTAATAAAACTGCTGCCCACAGAGCAAACTTCAAATATTCTTCTTCTTTACGACTAAACTGTTTTACATCAATTTTTGACTTCTCCAGCTTATCTATGGCATTATAAATCTCTTCCAGTTTTTTATTATCCGTAGCCCGGAAGTATTTTCCTCCTGTCATGGAAGCAATCTGTTTAAGCATGTTCTCGTCTATCTGCACCTTCATTTGTTGATACCGGGTACCCCCATAAGGGGTCTGGACAGGATAGGGAGCTGTACCAATGGTTCCCACCCCGATGGTGTAAACACGTATTCCGAAGGTATTGGCAATTTTTGCCGCTGTGAGAGGTGCTATTTCCCCGCGGTTGTTCATCCCATCCGTCAACAGGATTACCACCTTGCTTTTGGCCTCGCTGTCTTTCAACCTGTTGATGGAGGTAGCCAGGCCGTCACCGATAGCGGTACCATCTTCTATCATTCCGCTTTGTACCTGCTGAAAAAGATTGATCAATACGGCATGATCGGTTGTGAGCGGACACTGTGTAAAGCTCTCTCCGCTAAACACCACCAGGCCGATCCGGTCATCCGGCCGGCCTGAAATAAACTGAATAGCCACATTCTTGGCAGCTTCCAGCCGGTTTGGCTTAAAGTCCTGCGCAAGCATACTGCTGGATATGTCCAGGTCTATGACAATATCTATCCCTTCTGTGTTCACTTTTTGCCAGCGATTAACCGATTGCGGACGCGCCATAACTATAAAGAGAAGGGCTATAGCCAGCACACGCAGGGCAAAAAGGATATGCCGTAACCAAGCCCTTACCGGCGTACCTACTTTCTCAAAGGGTTGTAAACCGGAAACCTGCAGTGAGCTTGTTCGCCTGATCTGTCGCCATACATACCAGGCAATCATGGGAATCAAAACCAACAGCCCATAAAACCACTCCGGATTTGCAAAATGGAGATCACGCATGGCCGTTTTCCTCCTTTCCCTCCTGTTTTTCCAGCACCTCTTTTATTGCAACCGGTGCTCCTTCTTTATCGCTTTCATTACGTTCTGCCTCCATACTTTCCTTTTTTTCGCTGTTTTCCGACTCTTTTTTCCACGACTCCCTGGTTTCATTCACAAATACAAAAGCATTCAGCATCATAGATTCATTCACGTCGGGTTGTGGCTGAAATTTCGCAAACTTCACCAGATCTCCTGTCTCCAGTACTTCTTTCAGAATACCAAATAAACGGTTGTCATTAAACCCGGCAGCCGTAAGCGATTGCAGTGTTTCTCCGGTGGTCTGTTCCAAGGCTTTTATGTCATAACGATATTCCAAATAATTCCGTAGTATATCCGTCAATCGTGTATAATATTCCTTTACCCGACCTTGCTGCCACAATCTGGCATCTTTCAGATTATTTAGTTCCCGGAGGGCAAATATATGCGGTGGTTCAGCAGGCTTCCGCATAATTTCCGGTAACCGGCTTTTTCGATTCTTCTTTCGTACCTGCCATACCAGAAAATATATGCCTAGTGCAACCAGTTGAAGAATCAGAAACCAGAAAAAGAAATAAAATGCATACACGATAAAAGGAATCTTAACCGGTTTTTTGATATCCCTGGGTCCTTTGGAAAGATCTAACGGAATGTGTTTAACCACGAGTTTAACAGGTCCGGACGCCAGTGTAGCCTTCATGCCATGATACGTATAACTGACCTCTACAGGATCCATAATTACTACTCCGCCAGTATCAAAAACAATTACCCGGTAACGATGGATGATCTCCAGCACATGATTTTTTTTTCTTACCGTATCCATATATAAAGGCGGGATTATTTCCACCCCCCGGGTTATTGAATCCGTAAATACCGGTATATTCAGTTTCAACGAATCCGGCTGAACCACCCGCAGGGTAAAATCCAACTGATCCCCTATCAGCACGGTATCCCTGCTAAATGAAGCTTCCACATCAATCTGCTGAGCCCTACCTGTAACACCGGAAAAGCAGAACATAATAAAAAATATTCCGGTAATGATTCTCTGCCGCATATATACAAAACGTTTTCCGTATTTCTTTATCTCCGTCATCTCAAATTCTTTTATCTTCGCTTAAACAATTGCACCAGAGGCCGGATATAATCTTCATCGGTTGCCAGTTCCGTAAAATCCACGCCGCACTGCCGGAAGGTATTTTCCAGTTTTTTCTCCTGTTTCTCCCGCCATGTATGGTAAGCCTCACGTACTGTCCTTGTAGAAGTATCCACCCACCTTTCTTCTCCCGTTTCTGCATCTTTCAGGCGCATCAACCCGACATCGGGCAATTCTTTCTCCGTCTTATCATAAACTTTCAAGGCCACTACATCGTGTTTGTTGGAGGCAATCCTTAAACTGTTGGTAAAGGCAGGTCCCATAAAATCACTGATAAGAAAAGCTATGGAACGTTTCTTAATCGCATTGGTCAGGTACCGCAGCGGCTCGTCAAAATCAGTCTTCCTGCTCTCCGGTTTCAACTCTATCAATTCACGTATTATATGCAAAATATGTTTTCTGTTTTTCTTGGGAGGAATAAACTTTTCTACCTTATCGCTGAAGAAAATCACCCCGACCTTATCATTATTTTGTATGGCAGAGAAAGCCAGTATGGCAGCCACCTCGGTAATCAGATTTTTTTTCAGCATGCTGCGTGTTCCGAACTCTTGAGAACCACTTACATCTACGAGCAACATCACAGTCAGTTCACGTTCTTCCTCAAATACTTTCACATATGGATGATTGAAACGTGCCGTCACATTCCAGTCAACCGACCTTATATCGTCTCCATAGTGGTATTCCCTTACCTCGCTGAAAGAAATCCCGCGTCCCTTGAAAGCGCTGTGGTATTCCCCTGCAAAAATATGTTTGGAAAGACTCCGTGTCTTGATCTCAATTTTTCTGACCCTCTTTAGCAATTCAGCCGGTTCCATATCCTCTTTTTTTGCTACTGTTTTACTGTATCCTGTTCAACAGGTTTAGTGATCACGGTGAAAAACCAATCCTGTCTTTTCAGAATCTTTTGACAGGTGTTTTCCCCCGATTTTTCCAGCCACAGGGTATCCGACACTTTCCGGCATGTTGAATCCAGACCGGCGATTACCGACGGCAACAGATCGTTGTCGTACACTACCTTGTACCATGTGCACACATCATCATCGGACAGGAAATACAAAGCTGTCCTCGTTTCCATCTCATCTACATATTTCAGATATTTATACACTTTATTGACCGTGGTTTCATCCAACGAGAAATTGTTTTGTTCCGTCGTCATATACTTCCTGATCTCTTCTGCTTTCCGGCCAATAAAATTCTGTGCCGGACCGGGAAGGACCAACAAAAGAAAAAATCCGGAAAGGAGCAATTTATGCATAACATTTCTGTTACCCTATGTAATGAACAAAAATCAAACCATTACGGCACTTCAATCGTATCGAGAATGGCCGTCAGAATATCTTCGGCTGTAATATTTTCTGCCTCTGCCTCATAGGTAAGTCCAATCCGGTGACGCATAACATCATAGCATACGGCTCTGATATCTTCCGGGATCACATAGCCTCTTCTTTTGATAAAGGCATATGCTTTGGCTGCTATCGCCAGGTTAATACTGGCCCTGGGTGAACCGCCGTAACTGATCATCGGCTTGAAACGCTCGAGGTTAAAACGTTCCGGATAACGGGTGGCAAAAACAATATCCAGAATATACTTCTCAATCTTTTCATCCATATACACATCCTTCACCACATCCCGTGCCCTCAATATATCATCGGTACGGATCACGGGCAAGGCGTTGGGGAAAGATTTCCGGAGATTCTCCCGTATGATCAGCCGCTCCTCTTCCTGGTCGGGATAGTCAATGAGCACTTTTAACATAAAACGGTCTACCTGCGCTTCCGGCAACGGATAAGTACCTTCCTGTTCTATGGGGTTCTGGGTAGCCAGCACCAGGAAGGGCTCATCAAGTTTGTACGTCTCCTGACCAATGGTTACCTGGCGTTCCTGCATGGCTTCCAGGAGGGCACTCTGCACCTTGGCCGGGGAACGGTTGATCTCGTCAGCCAAGACAAAATTAGTAAAGATAGGTCCTTTTTTTACGTTAAAAACCTCATTTTTCGGACTATATACCATCGTTCCGATCAGGTCGGCAGGCAACAGGTCTGGCGTAAACTGGATCCTGTTAAAACCGGCATCCACCGTATCGGCCAGGGTACGTATGGCCAATGTCTTCGCCAGCCCCGGAAGACCTTCCAACAGTATATGTCCTCCCGACAGCAATCCTATGAGAAGGCTGTCCACCAGATGACGCTGGCCTATGATGACCTTCTGCATCTCAATATTTATCAAGTCAATAAATGCGCTCTCCTTACGGATGCGCTCATTCAGTTCACGAATATCCGTTTGCTCATTCATACCTGTATCTTGTTTTTTGTCAGTTTATTGTATTAATTCATTTTTTCGTATTCAATCCTATCCCTCCCCAAGGAAAGAAAAAAATAGTAAATCAGCATTTAATAATATAATTCTTCAAGTTCAAGCACACTGCAAATTTGTAGAATATTTTATTAACATCCTGTTAAAAAATGTTAAACCCTGTTAAGCTGACAGATATTAATTTTGGTTAATTTTGTGTTATAAATATGGCGTATGGATATCAACAAAATCAAAAACAGGTATTTCATCCAATTGGCTTTCAAGGGCAACCGCTATCATGGCTGGCAGTTACAACCCAATGCAAAGACAGTACAGGAAGAACTGAACAATGCCCTCTCCACCCTTCTCAAGGAAGATATCGAAACGGTCGGTGCAGGGAGAACTGATGCAGGGGTCCATGCCCGCTTCTATGTGGCGCATTTTGATTCGGTCCGGGAAGAACTGGCACGGAATGACAGGTTCATTTATCAACTGAATGGTCTTCTGCCTGACGATATTGCCGTTCACGCCATAACGCCGGTACCTCACACGGCACATGCCCGTTATGATGCCCTTTCCCGAACCTATGAATATGTCATTACCACACAAAAAGATCCTTTCAACCTTGAACTTGCCTATTTCTATCAAAACAACCTGGATGTAACGTTGATGAACCGGGCCTGCCGCATCATAAAACATTACCGGGATTTCGCCAGTTTCAGCAAAGTGAATACCGATGTAAAGACTTTTCATTGCAACATCATGGATGCCCGCTGGACTCAGGAAAATCACCGATATACCTTTTCCATAAAAGCCGACCGATTTTTACGGAATATGGTAAGAGCCATTGTGGGCACCTTGCTGGATGTCGGACAACAAAAAACGGACCTGGAAAAGTTCAGGCAGATTATCGAAACCAGGGATCGCAGCGTAGCAGGCCGTTCCGTCCCGGCTCACGGACTGTTTCTGGTGGATATCAAATATCCGGCACACATTCTGTAAAACGATGAACCCGGATTGAGCAATAGAAAAATTCCATTGCTTAATTGACGAAGGATAAACAGGAGGTATGTCATGTAAATCACCAATCGTCTTTTCATTATCCTTCCCCATACCGGCTCGCTTTCGTAATCCCTTTCACTCTCATCAGCCTGTGCAGGATAACTTCAAGATGATCCGCATTGGCCACGACAACTTTGATCCGTCCCTCAAAACCGCCTTTTTTTTCTGAAAATGAAATAGACCTGATATTCACGTCAAGTTCATTTGACAATAGTTCCGTAATACGGTTTACAATGCCTATTTCATCTGTTCCCGTCACACGGATCAACGCTTCAAAAGAAGGTTTGTCTTTCACGGTGGTCCAGCGGACAGGGATAATGCGATATGGATACTTTTCCTTCATCCATTTGGCATTGGGACAGTCCTGCCGGTGTATCTTTATCCCTTCACTGATGGTAACAAAACCGAAAACAGGATCCCCGAAGATAGGGTTACAACACCTGGCCAGGGTATAGTCGACATTCTTCATATTGCCATCGACAAGCAGAAAGTCTTCGTTTTTCTGCCGCACCTCCGATGGGAGGGTTTTCCTGTCACCCAATGACTTTGGTTCCTCTGATTCCTTCTTTTGCGGGGCTGTTAATATTTCCTTGATCTCCAACAGATCGATTTCTTCATCGGCTATTCCGGCATAAAGATCCCGGGCCAGTTTGGTGCGATAATGCTGTAATAATTTTTTCACGGTCTCATCCGAAAAAGGGATCTTCCAGTTCCGAAGACGGCGCATCAGCATTTCTCTGCCGTGAGCGGCGGCTTTCATCTGCTCCTCATTCAGGGATTGCTTTATTTTCGAACGGGCTTTGGACGTCCTCACAAAAGCCAGCCAGTCTGCGGCAGGTTTCTGGCTTTTGACAGTAATCACCTCAACCCTGTCGCCGGTTTGCAGGGTATGATGCAGAGGTACCACCCGGTTATCTATCTTCCCCCCCGTACAATGCCTGCCCACTTCGGAATGTATCGCAAAAGCAAAGTCCAGTAAAGTAGCTCCCTCCGGCAAGCGCATCACGTCTCCTTTGGGCGTAAAGACAAAAATTTCTTTGGAATAAAGGTTGAGCTTCATCTGGTCCACGATATCCTCCGACCGCGGGTCATAATTTTCCAGGATCTCACGTACATTGCGCAGCCACTCGTCTATCGCCTGTTCGCGACCTCCCTCTTTGTATTTCCAGTGAGCTGCATATCCTTTTTCAGCAATCTCATCCATCCGGGTCGTTCGGATCTGCACCTCTATCCATTTCCCGGAAGGTCCTGCTACTGTCGTATGCAATGATTCGTAACCATTCGATTTCGGAATAGATATCCAATCCCGCAATCTCTTGGGATTCGGGGTATAGAGATCTGTAACAATGGAATAAACCTTCCAGCAGTCTTCTTTTTCTCTTTCACCCTGGCTATCCAGAATAATCCTCACGGCAAAGATATCATACACTTCGTCAAAACCGACGTTTTGCTTTTTCATCTTGTCCCAGATAGAATGGACTGATTTCAGCCTGCTCCTTATCGTAAACCGTAACCCCTGGGCTTCCAGCCTTTTTTTCAACGGATCAATAAAATCGCGGATCAAACGGTTACGTGCAGCCTTAGTCTGAGCAATCTTCTTCCGGATATCTTCATAAGCTTCAGGCTCGAGATATTTCATCGACAGGTCTTCCAGCTCTGATTTCAGATTATATAAACCCAGACGATGAGCCAGGGGAGCATAAAGATAATAAGCGCCGGTTGCGATATTTACCTGGTCTTTTTGCGGCACTTTCTCCAGATGCCTCATCAGCTCCAGTTGCTCCGCCAGCCTGATCAATATCACACGTATGTCTCCTGCCAGGTTCAGGATCAACTGCCTGAAGTTTTCAGACTGAACGGTTACAAGATGCGGATCAAGCCCGGAGATTTTATTCAGCCCTTTGATGAGCTCTTTCACGTGGGGCCCGAATTCCCTGTCAAAATATTCAGGTGGAATATTACGTATCCGGCTGATGTCATGATACAACGCACCGATCACCGAAACCATACCCATACTCATCTGCTCCATCACAATGCGGGCCACATTCATGGCATGTACCAGATAAGGCTCACCGGTAAAGCTCATCTCTCCGCCGGGCAGTGAAACCAAATGGCGTATTGCTTTACGGATCCCGGCCTGCTCCTCCTCCGTCATATATTTTTTTACAGACCGGAGGAAACTTCTGTAACGGTTCCTGATCAGGGCAGCATTATCATTTTTGGGAACATTTGCCTTCATATTTTTCCCTCGAACAATTCTTTGCAAAGATGGGGTAATTTTTTGTAAATGAAATACTCTGATTAAAATCGTCTGCTTTCCTATGGCGCTTGTTTTGCATTTATTTTCACGATTGACCGACTAAAAAAGAAGGGTGCTCCCTTACGATTTCCCCTTCATGTTGTATTTTTGTTTTACAAAAACACAATACAACATGGATAAAAACAGGGAAATAAATTTTGTCTGCCAACCTGACGTTTGGATTGACCTTCAAGGAAGTATTGTTGACAGATTCAACCACTATACGTTTGTTTAACGATACAATGAAAGGTGTTGATCGTAATCCCGGGGGACGGGAAAAAGAAAAGAGGTTTAAAAAAATACATATGCTCATTGATACTGATCAACCGGTTGACCGGTATAATCCGTCATAGCGGAACGCAAAGATGGATTAAGTGTTCTTGAGTTTAATCGGTTAATCATGATAAAAACATCCCCGATCTTTTGGATAAAATGAATGTATGAATTATTTTTAGCAGTAACAGAGACAAACGTTCGTTTCCACCCCTGTATCCGGAAGGATAAAAGTAAATTTGTTATTTAAAAAACAAGTTGTACCGCATGCAGTAAAAAACACAACTTTCTTTTGAGAATATACTATTTTTATACCTTTGTGATATATACAATAAACTATGAAAAATGTGTCACTTAAAATAGACGATTCTATTTTTCGGGAAACTGAAAAAATCCTTTCTCATATTAAAAAACCGAGAAACAGGTATATCAACGAGGCTATTGCTTATTATAACAGAATTCAGAAACGATTGCTTCTCGAAAAAAAATTAAAAAAGGAATCCGAATTAGTTAAACAGGATTCTGTGGCTGTTCTCAGTGAATTTGAAAAAATAGATTATGTCGATTAAACAATATGAAATCCGGATTGCAGATCTCAATCCCCAGAAACGAGCAACATAAAAAAAGAAAAATAATGAGAAAATATGATTAAATTTACGAATAATAAACCGTTTACAATTCACGAGCGACATGGATCTGGTAATCATGAAGAGCAACTTTTGCTTTTTTCATTCGTACACTTAATCTTATGTTATGCTTAAAAGGATGCTGTATGAAATACTATCCCCCAAAATACAATGACTCTAAATTTCACTGTCCTAACTGTGATGTTTATGCAAGGCAACATTGGGCTCAGTGTTATTATGTTCTTTTCCGCACCCAATACAAGACTGAAATAAATGTTGCCTTTTGTGAACATTGTGAAAACTTATCTTACTGGCACAATGATAAACTTATTATTCCCTCATCCGGGACTGTTGAGTTACCAAATCCTGATATGCCAGATGATTGTAAAACAGATTACTTAGAAGCAAGGGAAATAGTCAATCAATCTCCTAGAGGTGCCGCAGCACTTTTACGGTTATGTATTCAAAAGTTGATGAGACATCTAGGGAAAAAGGGTAAAAATATCAATGACGATATAGCAGAATTAGTTCAAGAAGGATTACCGCTTCTAATACAAAAGTCGTTAGATATTTGCAGAGTTGTTGGAAATAATGCTGTCCATCCAGGAAATATTGATTTAAGTGACAATCCAGAAATAGCAC
>Ga0136651_10002128_pt1 | contig 10875 bp, 9 predicted proteins | sample Mar14236cmmetaG_FD_94867 | JGI IMG/M metagenome (GOLD analysis project Ga0136651, IMG submission 94867) | Marine hydrothermal vent microbial communities from Guaymas Basin, Gulf of California to study Microbial Dark Matter (Phase II) - Marker... ...
CCATTAAAATCTTATGAAAATGGAACAGTTGAACACTCATTGGCCCCTAGTTGATATTTTAAAATTGAACAATTGAACACTCATTTCACCCATATTGACCTCTAAAACTGAACAACGGGACATTCAAAAATATTTAACAAAATCAACTACTTATTTTTATTCTTCTTTTTTACATAATAGAGAATGTATCTGGTTAGCCAAACCATTCTTATCGTTAAAACGCAAACTGAATGGGGTATTGGCGAGTAAATAAATTTTTTGCGTATTGAGTGATTGAGTATCAAAGCGGGTGGATACAACAGAGTTATTATCCGCCTTTGGCATGAAGGGCGTTTCACTTTATGCTGATACCAATTATCACATAACTTTTTAACATCTTGTGCGGCAATTGATCGTGGGATATTGAAAAAATTAGCCTGTTTTTCAATGACTTGCTCATCACTGTGCCCTCACCATTGCCAAACTAATCGAGCTGATGGATTTAAAACCAATAATTGGTTAGTCGCGTGGTTTAATAAAACCAAATGATCTTGAAAAATGTGTTCAGTTATATTGGAAGAGGTTAAAATATTCATTTCTGTTTTTGCGCGCAAAAATATTGCATAGAACACTGATTTAAAATCAGTGTCAATCATGACAATCTGCCATTATCAGCATTTTATTAATATCACCCAAGTTGAAAAAGTGATATATCGTTTTTAATAACCGTAAAAACCAAAACGGGTATGAAATTTTATAGTTTTTTCAATTTTTAGTTCATGAGTTCATATTTTTACAATTAACCGCAAAATCACATGCATTCCAATTAACCGCAAGCAAAATCAATTTGGAACGTAAATTAACCGCAAAATAATATTACCCTTTTTTTATGCGCCTTTTCGATATACTGATTATTGATATATATAATTCATTCTTGTTTAAACTATACCCCTGAATTTTATGCAGAAAAACACATTTATTATTGTTGTTATTAGTATTAGCAGTCTCTTAGTGGCAAGCTTTGTCATGATGCCAAAACGGTTTTGGGATAGTGAGCCTTTAGAAAAAACGCCGATATACTATCGCTATCGCGTTATCAATACTTATCCACATGATCATAAAGCTTTTACACAAGGTTTGATTTATCATGAGGGTGTACTCTACGAAAGTACTGGTAAAAGGGGAGAGTCTTCACTGCGTCAAGTCGATTTGGAAACGGGCCAAGTTTTGCGTATCCATCATTTGCCTGATCGTTATTTTGCTGAGGGTATGACTGTTTGGCAAAATAAAATTATTCAATTGACTTGGAGATCCAAGATAGGTTTCGTTTATAATCTCAAAAATTTTGAACCCTTAACGCATTTTACTTATCCTACAGAGGGGTGGGGTATGACGCATGATGGTGAAAAACTGATTATGAGTGATGGTACAGATAAGTTGTATTTTTTGAATGTAGACACTTTTGAGACAATCGGTTTTATACGAGTGCGTGATCAAAATATCCCTATTGCTAAACTAAACGAATTGGAATACATTGAGGGTGAGATTTTTGCCAATGTGTGGATGAGCGATCTGATTGTCCGCATTTCTCCTCAAACGGGGCAAGTGTTAGGATGGATCGATCTGAGTGGTTTGAAATCTTTGTTATCTAAAACGACTCTTCCTAAACCTAATGTGCTTAATGGCATTGCTTATGATAGAACCAATAAACGGCTTTTTGTGACAGGAAAATTTTGGCCTCAATTATTTGAGATTCAGCTTGTACCAGCGCGTTGAAATCAAAATGTTCCTTAATCCTATTTTGTCACCAATTAAATATACCATCAATAGGGCAACCATAAGGGATTGCCCATTTATTAATTGTTATAAAAATTAATCTGGATTATGCCTAAAATATTTTTCGTCAATTGGATTTCAAAACTTTCAGGACGATTTCCCCTCAGGGTTGTGCTTATTGTACCTTTCATGCTTCAAATTATTGCGGTGGTGGGATTAGTCGGCTATCTTTCATTTAGTAATGGACAAAAATCAATCAACTTAGTCGCGACTGAATTACGCAACGAAATCACGGGCCGCATTGAGCAACATTTGTTCAATTATCTAAAAACGGCACATCTTATTAATCAGGTTAACGCTGACTTGCTCCGTCTTGGCATGTTGAATATCAACGAACCGATTGCCATAGAACATCACTTTTGGCAACAGCTTCAATTGTTTGATTCTATTGGTTATATTTCTTTTGCAAACGAACAAGGCCGCTTTATTGGCGCTGAACGCAGAGAAGATCATAGTGTTGCTATTGGCGAAAAAAAACAGGATCAATTTTACTTTTATACCGAAAATAGTGAATATTTAGCGAATAGCCAAGGTTATCGAAAGGATTTAACGAATACGATAAAAGATTATGATCCGCGCACACGAAATTGGTATAAAAAAACAAAATCGGCTCAACAAGCCATTTGGAGTGACATTTACCCCTTGCTTGATGCGGCTGATTTGAGTCTTTCTGTTACTCAGACGGTTTCCGCTAATCAACCTTATTACGATAAAAAAAGCAGTTTGAAAGGCATTTTTGGAACCGATATTTATCTGTCACAAATATCAGAGTTTTTAGCCAGTTTGCGAATTGGTTATACGGGAGAAACGTTCATTATTGAGCGTTCTGGCTTGATAGTGGCTTCTTCAACTTCAGAAAAACCGTATTACATTAATCCATCGAATCAAGAAGTGGAACGGCTTGATGCGCGCAACAGTCAAATGCCTTTAATTCGTCATCCCACACAATATTTAATAGAACGTTTTGGTGATTTGTCGAGTATTAACGATAGAGAACACTTAGAATTTGATGTGCATGGGGAACGAGAATTTCTCGTGGTGAAACCACTCCAAGATAAGCGGGGTATTGACTGGTTGATTGTTGTGGTGATACCACAAGCTGATTTTATGGCGCATATCAATGCGAATACGCGCATGACGATTTGGCTGTGCTTGATTGCCTTAGTGGTGGCTATTTTTATCAGCTTATCGACTTCCAAATGGCTGGTTGCGCCTCTTTTACGTTTAAAATCGGCGGCTCAAAAACTAGCCGATGGGCAATGGGGGCAACCGTTACCGACTGAACGCTCTGATGAAATTGGAACGCTTGCTAAGTCGTTTCAGAAAATGGAAAAGCAGTTGAAAGAACTGTTTGATAATTTAGAACATAAAGTGGTGGAACGTACTGCCCAGTTGAAACAAAAGAATGAACTGATTCGCCAAGTTTTTGGACGTTATTTAAGTGATGAAATCGTTACAACATTGCTTGAAACTGAATCGGGTTTATCTCTAGGCGGTGTTCGGCGGGAAATCACGATATTAGCTTCTGATATCAGAGGATTCACAGCTCAATCGAATCGTTTACCGCCAGAACAAGTGATTAAAATCATTAATCTCTATCTGGCTGCGATGGCTGATGTGATTACGGAATATCAGGGGACAATTGATGAATTTATGGGAGATGGTATTTTAGTGCTGTTTGGTGCCCCAATAGCGAGAGAAGATGATACGGAAAGGGCTGTCGCTTGCGCTTGTGCGATGCAGTTAGCGATGAAAACGGTTAATGAAGAAATTCAAGCTTGGGGCTTGTCACCATTAGAAATGGGTATTGGTGTTAACACGGGTGAGGTTGTGGTTGGCAATATTGGTTCTGAGAAACGGACTAAATATGGCGTAATAGGCAATGAAGTCAATCTCACTTATCGCATTGAATCTTATACGATAGGTGGGCAGTTTTTCATTTCAGAAGCGACTTTCAAAAAGGTTAGAGAGATTGTTTACATTGCAAATGAAAAACAGGTTCAACCCAAAGGCATTAAACAAGCTATCACGATTTATGAAGTCGGTGGCATCAAAGGGAAATATAACCTGTTTCTTGAGAAAGAAAAAGAGGTTTTTTGTGCCTTATCAGAAAGTATTCCTCTACAATACACGGTTCTTGAGGGCAAACATGTCAGTCATCAGCAATTCACTGGCCAGATTATTCAATTGTCAGCTAAAAGTGCTTTAGTGTCTTGCGATAACACTGCTGACAAGCATTTTGTGCCTGAAGCCATGAGCAATATTAAGATCAATTTGCAGATGCCAAACCAATCAAGAACCAGCGAAGATATCTATGCTAAGGTGTTAAATCAATCGGCCGATGAAAAAAACCGTTTTTATATTCGTTTTACTTCAAAGCCTACGGATATAGAAGCTGAATTGGATGCACTTTACAAAAACTCGTTGTGAATAAGCCAACAGTTCAAGAACAGCCAACAGCTTTTCACGCTTTCACGCAAAAGCCAACAGCCAACAGCTTGCATCAGTTGTCTAAAAGCTCAAGCGCGCAACCCCGTAGGGGTTTTCAGGCTAAAGTTTCGCGAGCGAAACTTTAGCCTGAAAATGTGAATAGCCCCAGGTGGCAACCTGGGGTTGCCAAAAAACGATAAATTTAAAAGCATTCCCGATTGCATAAAGTACAAAGGCAAATCGATCAGAAAAAGCTTAAAACGCGCAACCCCGTAGGGGTTGAATGTGAATAGCCCCAGGTGGCAACCTGGGGTTGCCAAAAAACGATAAAAGTTAAGTTTATTCCAGCAAAGAGTATAAGTGAAAGGTTAGTCACCACCACCTGACTTGAACTTGAACGGGGGTAGAAAGAACGCCTTTTCTCTTTCCTGATTCACAAATCACTGTTGCCAGCGCCATGTGCCCCGGCTCCCATAATTTTTAACAAACTCTCTTGAACTTTTAAGGCTTGTACTTGAACAAAAGGATCTATGCCGTGAATACCGTGAAGTAGCAATTTCATATCTAAAGTCGCGAACCAAAATTGGCCACTATTGTCTTCATACAAGGCAATTCGGCAGGGTAGATAAGCGGCAAAATCGGGATTATGTTTCAACAAAGAGGCCGACACCGCAGCATCACAAAATTCAAAAATTTCCACAAACCGAGAAGGTTTTCCAGTGGCCGCTTGAATTTGTTTATGTAAGGGATGACTCGATATCAACTTAAGATTCAGTTGATAAGCATATTGTTTCATGGCATGGGTTGCTTGTTCTATTGTTACCCCATTTTCTAAGGGTGTTTTAATAAGCATGGCACTGGCAACATCTTTTTGCATCACCTGCTCAACAAATTTACCAAAAAAGGGGATAAATTCTTCATTGAAAGATTCGGCCAGTTGTTGGCCTTGAAAATATAAAAAAAATACGCTGGCTAATAACAATAAACCGAATATAGCCAAGATATTTCTTATCCACCTCCATAAGAACTGTATTATACCCACTTTTTGTGGGCCATAAATGGCTGTACTCGGCACTTGTGTATACGAGATTTTATGTGACATGAGAATTATCCTTATATGACATGCGCTTATTTGAAAATTAAGGATGGATTCGCTTAAAACTTTCAATCTGTGCCAATAGCGAATAACGAATAGCGAATAGCCTTTTTTAATGTTGGACTGAGTGATAAGTACTGAACCATAAATTTTCAGGTATTTTAATTAAGAGAAGCAAGCAGGGCAACCACTTTCGGATTGCCCCTACGCGCTGCCATGTAGGGGCAATCCTTGTGGTTGCCCTTTGCGGTAAAATACCTGTTTATTTGTGCTTCAGTACTTATAAAGAATATAAATATATTTTGTTGAAATCAATATTTTGCTGGCTTTGAAAGGCGATGAGAAATGGGGACAAATTCTCGTTAGGATTTTAGCGAGTTTTAAGCGTTCAATGCCAGTCTGTTTTTTTTAAAGACAAGGTAGATAGCATCATCAGCGTTCCACTTAACAAGTTTTTGATAAAAAACTTTAGCGATATGAATTGATTTCCCGATAAAAAACGGGTTAAGTGGAATTGATAATTGGTAATTGATAATTGACATTTCTCGGCTGGGCAAAAAACGGGCCCACTTGAGTTATACTGCGTTTTTGGGAATTTTCCTTTGAAGCTTTTCGCTTCCCTTGTCTTTAAAAGCTCATAAGATGGTGCTTCGTTAAAATCAAAAAGCCTGTCCCATAAGACAATTGGATCGTGGTATGACATTCAGATTTTGACACAAAAAACCATTACGTTAAATCGTGTCCTTGCAAAACTCAGTATCAAGCGCGATATTATTTCATTAATTCTTGTTGAGTACCACTAGCATTATTATAATGAATAAATTATTGTTAGAAAAGATTCAAACGCCCAAGGAACTGCGCGAGTTACCAGAATACCAATTGCCTAAGCTGGCTCATGAGTTACGCCACTTTTTAATAGAGACTTTAAGCCGCACTGGTGGCCATTTTGCATCCAATCTCGGTGTGGTTGAACTCACCATTGCCTTACATTACGTTTTTAACACCCCTTTTGATCGATTAGTTTGGGATGTTGGACATCAAAGTTATCCCCATAAAATCCTGACTGAACGGCGTGATGCGATGTCCACCTTGCGCCAAACGGGTGGCATTGCTGGTTTTCCTAAACGCACTGAAAGTTTTTACGATACCTTTGGTGTGGGACATTCAAGCACGTCTATCAGTGCCGCGTTGGGCATGGCAATTGCTAATAAACAACTAGGTTTAAACCGTAAAGTGGTTGCCATTATTGGTGATGGTGCGATGACGGCCGGTATGGCGTTTGAGGCTATGAATCATGCCTGCGATCTTGATGTCAATCTGTTAGTGATTTTAAACGACAACGATATGTCAATTTCTCCGAATGTGGGAGGCTTGTCTAATTATCTGGCAAAAGTCTTGTCAAGTCCGTTTTATACTTCGGTGCGTCAAGGCAGCAAACAAATTCTCAGACGTATGCCAACCGTGCGAGAATTAGCGCGGCGTACTGAAGAACATATAAAAGGCTTGGTTGTACCGGGTACCTTGTTTGAAGAATTAGGCTTTAACTACATTGGCCCCATTGATGGCCATGATTTGCCTATTTTATTGAGTACTTTAAGAAATATGAAGGCATTGGAAGGCCCACAATTTTTGCATGTGAACACCCAAAAAGGTAAAGGTTTTCAAAGTGCTGAAGACAATCCTTGTACCTATCATGGTGTGACGGCCTTTGATCCTAAAACGGGTAAAATGGTGGCAAAATCGACTAAAGCCCCAACCTATACCCAAATCTTTAGCGATTGGCTTTGTGATATGGCGGCCCTTGACAAGCGTTTAATCGGCATTACTCCCGCGATGCGTGAAGGTTCGGGTTTAGTCGATTTTGCAAAAAAGTTTCCAGAACGTTATTTTGATGTTGGTATTGCAGAACAACATAGCGTTACTTTTGCCGCTGGCTTGGCTTGTGAAGGACTCAAACCGGTGGTAGCTATTTATTCTACTTTTCTACAACGGGCTTATGATCAACTGATACATGATGTTGCATTACAAAACCTACCCGTATTATTTGCGATAGATCGCGCTGGTTTAGTCGGGCCAGATGGGCCGACTCACAGTGGTAGTTTTGATCTTGCTTATTTACGTTGCATCCCCAATATGTGCATTATGGTGCCGGCCGATGAAAACGAATGTCGGCAAATGCTCACAACGGGTTTTCAACAAGATGGCCCCTGTGCAGTACGTTATCCACGCGGCTGCGGAGTCGGTGTACTCGTTAATCCTAAGTTGACAAGCTTACCTATAGGCAAAGCGGAATTACGTCGTGAAGGGCAAACTGTTGCCCTGCTTGTTTTCGGAACATTATTGAAGGCCGCTTTGGAAGCTGCAGAACAACTTGATGCCACCGTTGTTAATATGCGCTACGTGAAACCCTTAGATGTTGAAATGATCTTGCAAATGGCAAAACAACACGATCTACTGGTGACGATAGAAGAGAATGTCATTATGGGGGGGGCGGGTAGTGCAATTAATGAGTGTTTACAAGCACACGCAGACTCAACACGGGTACTGAATTTAGGCTTGCCTGATCGTTTCATCGAACATGGTGATACCGCAACACTATTAAAACGATGTGGTTTAGATGCCGAAGGCATCGTAGAGGCCGTTACCAAAATCACTGTTCAATGATCACTCGATCTACAAGATATAACTATAAGGATTATTTATGAAAGGATATAGATATACTTAGATGGTGGGCAACTAAAACACGTAGGGAGCCCTACATAAAAGGATGGTGGGCAACTAAAACACGTTACCCACCCTACATAAAAGAAAGGATTTTACCATGAATAAACCCGTCACCCTTTGTATGCCGGATGTCCAAAATAGTGCTGACACACGCTGTCTTGCCATTGATAAAGTGGGTATTAAAGACATCAAATATCCGGTGCGTGTTAAAGATCGTTCTGGACGAGAACAATATACGATAGCCAATTTTAATATGTACGTGAACTTGCCCCACAACTTCAAGGGCACTCACATGTCACGGTTTGTAGAAATTCTTAACGAGCATGAATACGAGATTACCGTCGAATCGTTTAAAAAGATGCTTGTGGAAATGACTAAGCGTTTAGAAGCAGAAGCGGGACATATTGAAATGACTTTCACCTACTTCGTCAGAAAAACTGCCCCTATTTCAGGCGTTAAAAGTTTAATGGATTACGAAGTCACTTTTATCGGTGATATTACTGATGACGTACCCAACATGACGGTTAAAGTTATCGTTCCCGTTACCAGCTTATGTCCGTGTTCCAAGAAAATCTCTAACTATGGTGCCCACAACCAACGCTCCCATGTCACTGTCACGGCTAAAACTAATGGTTTCTTATGGATAGAAGATCTCATTGATTTAATGGAAAAAGAAGCTTCCTGTGAACTCTACGGCTTACTCAAACGCCCTGATGAAAAACATGTGACTGAACGGGCTTACAATAACCCCAAATTTGTAGAAGATATTGTACGTGACATTGCTGCAAAATTAAACACAGATGACCGAGTTGCAGCTTACATAGTCGAATCAGAAAACTTTGAATCCATTCATAACCATTCTGCTTACGCTATGATTCAAAATGAGAAAGAGATGTAATCGTTATGATATCAATTTGAAAGAAAGAAGCTTATGGCTAAAGTCACCATGCTTCAATCGCAAAACCCGCAAGGGTTTAAAAAAATCGTAGGGGCAGACCTGGGGTGTTAAATTTGAGCCACAATTGATTTATTTTTCACCCTATTTTCCAACTGGGGGGATGGTGGGCAAGCGGGCGGTGAAATCTGGGTTTATATTGAATTCATTGTCGCCCGCTTACCCACCCTACGAATCCGGGGTGAAAAAAAAGTAACCCAAATGCCTGAAGAATATTTAACACCCCAGGGCAAACCTGCGTGTTTGCCCTCTGCTATAATAAAGGCTGTTTATAACCCATTCCGGCTACTTCCCGCACTAATTTGGGTACGAGATAACCGGGCAATGCGGCTTGCATTTGTTCCAGTAGTTGAATCGCTTTTTTTTCGGGCACTTCAAAATGCGCTGCGCCTTGTACACGATCTAATACATGTAAATAATAGGGCAAGACATGACTGTTGAATAACGCTTCACTTAAGGCGATTAAAGCCGTTGCATTGTCGTTAATCCCGCGCAATAAGACGGATTGATTTAAAACAGAAACGCCGGCCTTAACCAATTTTTGTAAGGCTTGGTTGACTTCTTCATCTATTTCATTAGCATGATTAGCATGTACCACGATGACGGGCTGTAAACGTGTGCCGGTTAACCAAGTGAGTAGTTCATCATTGACTCGTTCTGGTAAAATGATCGGCAAACGAGTGTGCAAGCGCAAGCGTTGTATATGTGGAATCGAGGCAAGATGATGCGCGTTTTCGGCTAAGCGGCTATCTATCAAGACTAAAGGATCACCGCCGCTTAAAATGACTTCGCGGATAGAGGCATCGGCACGAATGTAATCTAATGCGGCCGGATTGGGTATAGGTGGACAAGCTGCATAATGATAATGTTGGCGAAAACAATAGCGGCAATGAATGGCACAAGCGCCTGTTGTCATCAATAAAACTCGTCCGTGGTATTTGTGTAATAAGCCAGGGATTTTTTCAGCGGTACGATCACTTACCGGGTCGAGACTAAATCCTTGTAATTGTTCCTGTTCTTTTGCACGGGGTAAAACTTGCAGCAGTAAAGGATCGGACTGATCACATTGACGCATTCTTGCTACATAGCCTCTCGGCACACGGAGCCCAAAGCGTTGTTTAGCGATGACAGTCAGTTCAGTGTCAGATAGTTTTAATAATTCAAGCAATTGCACTGGGTTATGAATCGCGTGACGCAATTCACGTTGCCAAGCCGTTTTTGTAGACTGCTTTTGGGCTGAGATTTTAGTTATCATAATCGGATTTTTTGAAAATCCTTTCATCCCCCAACTCCCCTTTGAAAAACTTTTCTTTACCCACAAATAGATACCTTAAGTACTGAACCATAAATTTTCAGGTATTTTAATAGAAGCTGCCTTCCGATTCGCGATGCTTCGCGTCTCTGCAAAAAACGAGAGACGCGAAGCATCGCGTCTCTACAATGAGTTAGATAAAACTGATTTTCAAGCAAAAGTTTTTGCGCGCAAAAACTTTTGCTTGAAAAGGTGGTTCGGGGCTTTCGCCCTGGATTGCCCCTTTGCTGTAAAATACCTGTTTATTTGTGCTTCAGTATTTATTGAAAAAATGCCGTACAAACTCTCGTAAAGTTTTCCGTACAAAGCATGAAAGGGCGCGCCCTTCCCAAAAAATCGTTATAATCAGGGAAAATATTTTAGACAACGGCCAAAAAAGTTTTTGCCTGTCCTGAGCTTGTAGAAGGGCGTGCAAAAACAGTTAAGTACTGAAGCACAAATAAACAGGTATTTTGGGCATTCGCCCTGGATTGCCCCTACGGGTACGGTTGTAGGGGCAATCCAGGGCGAATGCCCCGATTGCTTCTATTAAAATACCTGAAA